>JAAIGF010172189.1_pt1 | contig 40608 bp, 33 predicted proteins | sample 6487441 | NCBI WGS metagenome assembly JAAIGF01 (sample SAMN13974129, study PRJNA590717) | phyllosphere metagenome | biome: pepper field; feature: multiple bacterial spot infested pepper fields; material: pepper leaves; isolation source: leaves from pepper fields | host: Capsicum annuum ...
GGGTTTTACAACAGACAATTCCCGTTGTTTTATAATATTGTGTTGGCATTAAAGATTGTTAAAAGTAAGTTTAATAATATTCGCTAAATAAAGCAATTTGTATGAATTTTCGAGTTTCGATACAGAATTTTAGGACACGAGTGAAATTGGTGTCGCTTTCTTTTATTTATCGATTTGCTTATGCTAAAAGCTATCCGAAGGCTACTCCTGCTCGCTATGACAAAATCAGTGTACCGAATCGTTCATTAGGCAAAATTCCTCTGCTAATATGGATGTATTGGGAAGATGTCGAATTGCCGCGTTTTGTGTCATTATGCGTTCAGAAAGTACGCGAATTAAATCCAGCATTCGAAGTACTGTTATTGAATGCTTCTACGTTGAAAGAATATCTGCCAGATTTTACAATAAAATTTCAAGGATTGCCGTTGGCTAATAAATCCGACCTAATTAGACTTGAACTGTTGCACAGGTATGGTGGAATATGGATAGATGCAACCACTATCTTCTTTGAAGATTTGAACCGGTTTGTTTCTAAATCGGAGTGTACTCTGTACGACTGTTTTGCACTTAAAAGGGAAAAGTCTACCATTTATGATGAATTTCCTGTTTTGGAGAGTTGGTTTTTAGCTTCTCCACCGGCCAGTCCGTTTATCGGTGCTTGGTTGGATATCCTTACTCCTTTGGGTAAAATCGGTCCGGCAGCGTACTTTCAAAAAATAAAATCGAGACCGGATTATAAGCGAATTCTTCAGAACATCAATATGCCAGAATACCTTCTAGTATATCTTGCACAGCAGATCGCTATGCAAGATTTAAAGAATTTTAATATCTCTTTTCAAATTGCGGAAGAAGTTGGGCTATTCTATCAGGAAGCTTTCGGCTGGAACTTCCGAAAATTCTATGATGAAATTATGTTCAAAAATAAGGCAGAAAGTACACCTCCATTTATAAAATTGACAAGCGGAGGTAGAGGTGAGATTGAAATGTGTTTGGAGATGAATTTAGTTAATCCAAATTCACTGATGGGCACATTGTTAAACGATTAGATAGAAGTAACCTATGAGTCCTTCGATTTCAATTATTATTCCAGTTTACAATGGTGCGTCGACATTGGAAGAATGTGTCCATGCTATACTTTTACAGACCTATCTTCATTTTGAAGTAATCATTATTAACGATGGCTCATCCGATGGTACATATGAGATTTGCGAGGAGCTATTGGAAGAAGATCAAAGAGTTAAAGTTTTTCATCAAAAAAATGCTGGAGTTAGTTCTGCTAGAAACCTTGGTTTGAAAAATGCTAGCGGCGAGTTTATTGTTTTTTGCGATGCAGACGATAAAATTGACAATGTCCTCTATCTCGAGAAGTTAATGGAATATAAAGATGCGGATGTGGTTTTAAGCTCGTTTAGGACGATTCCAGAAGACATTTTGACTTCATTTCCAAATCAAGAATTTGATACCACTGCAGAGATTGGTGCTTGTTTGGAAAAGTATATTTATACCGGTTTTTCTATGCCATGGTGTAAAATCTTTAAACGCTCTATTGTGGTCGATAATAACCTATCCTTCGATATTAATTTATCGACAGGTGAAGATACGCTTTGGGTTTATAAGTATCTTCGCCACGTTCGTAAAGTACGCGTATGTGAAATAGACGGTTATATATATCGTAAAGATTTAGGAACCCTGTCTAAAATCAGTATTAGCAAGCCTACACTTGAACGAACATTGGGGCTTATTATAGAAGTTCTTGAACAACTGGAAAGTATTTTTCACTGTGTTTTGGTTGAATGGAAATTAAATATTACGATGTATTTTTATCATCGCTATATTATCACATTATCTAATGCTGCACTGGTAGATATTATGAGTGAATTAAAAAAACATGGTGATTATGATTTACTACACTCTATATTTGAGGATAAGATTTATGTCTTAAAAGGAATTAGACTCAAAACTTTTAATTTTTTTATGCGATCTAAAATGTATTTTATTTTAGCGTGTTACGTGAAAATTTGTAAACGATATCTTTAGATGATTTTAAAAGAGTTATGGAATTAAAAGCTTATATTGAAGAAGATCGTATGAACTATTTTCCTTTTCTATCGAAGGGATATGTGATAGATTGGCTGTTGCAATCGGAACAGTATTGGTTACGCTCTTTTGTGAAAGCATTACGTAAAGAAGAATATTACAGTTTTCATAAGCCAAATAAAATCTTAAAATATTATTATGCTCGGCGGAAGAACAGTTTAGGACGCAAGTTAGGCTTTTTTATTCCCGCAGGCTGTTTTGATTCGGGCTTAAAGATTTACCATTACGGTTCGATTCTCATTAATCCAAAAACGCGAATTGGTAAGAACTGTACCATTCATGGTAACTGCTGTTTGGGTAGTAAAGGTGTTTATCCAGATGATTCACCCGTTATTGGCGACAACGTCGATATTGGACAAGGGGCGCAAGTATTGGGAGGGATTACTATAGCTGATGGGGTAAAAATAGGCGCAGGAGCGATTGTTACCAAATCTATCTTAGAACCGAACGTAACCGTTGTGGGTATTCCCGCGCGGATTGTAAGTTATTAAAACATGGCGACTGACAAACTTATATCAATGGTGATGCCCGCTTATAAAGCAAAGTTCTTAAAGCAGGCTATCGATAGTATCATAGCGCAGCGCTACCATAATTTTGAATTAATTATTGTGGATGATGCCTCGCCCGAAAATCTGCAGTCTATCGTTTCTGAATACAGCGATCCACGGATTAGCTATTATAGAAATGAAAAAAACTTGGGTAGTATAAGTTTGGTGATGCAATGGAATCACTCCATACGATATGCGAAAGGCGATTATTTGGTTCTTGCTGCAGATGATGACCTATACCATCCGGATTTCTTAACGACTTGTGTTGGATTGGCGATGAAGTATCCGGATGTTGATGTGGTACGGTCTCGTGTGGAACAGATTGATGAAGAAAATAAGTTAGTGGGCATAGATGGTATTCTTCCCGAGTATTGCAGCAAATATCAGTTTCTAAAATATTGGTTGGATGCTACGGCCTTTACCTGTATAGGCAACTTTATGTTCAAATCCTCCGTAATTAAAGAAAAGCAATTTATTGATTTTCCCTCGGCTTTTGGTTCTGATACCGCTTCAGCCATTATGATGGCTGAAAATGGTATTGCGAATACGCAAGAGATGCTTTTCTCCTTTCGCTTATCAACCATTCATCTGTCTAGTAGTAAAGGTAAGTTAACGGAAAAACTAGAGGCAAATACTTTGTTGTTTAAGTGGTTAAAAGCTTTAAACTACCAGAGGCCATCGAATCGCTTTGACTTACTAGCTTTTTCACAAACACAGTGGCCGCAGTTATATGCAAAGTGTAAATATGATTATTACAACTTGGTGATTAAATATATGCCTTTTAGCAAAATTAATCTTATAAGCGCTTGTGAATTACTAACGCGTAAAGATAAGTTATTTATGTTTGCCCGATTTTGCTTTGATAAACTCTTTAGACGTGTATAGATGGAAACATACAGCCAAGAAATACCCATAGTGATAGCCTTTACGCCAAATTATTTTGTTCCGGTGGCCACCTGTATTTCTTCTGTGCTACAAAGTGCAGTTAAAGCTAGGTTTCACTTTATTTGTCTATTGACAGAGGCTTTGCCTGTACGTATGCAGGCGCTACTGAATGATCTTGTTGGGCATCGTGGTCGATTTTTCTTTATGGATCTAACGGGCGCACTAACGACAGATATTTATGTCGATCCCAAATATACCGTAGCTGCATCTTATAGATTGTTGTTGCCAGATTTGTTGCCCCAATACGATAAAGTGTTGTATATCGATTGTGATATGATTTTCCGGAATGATTTAAGTGAACTCTATCATGGGGTAGATTTAGGCGATAATTATATGGCCGGAGTTTTTGAGGCTACCTTGGAGGTGCAGCTCGCTCATATGCAAGCTATTGGGTGCGCTCCGGGCAGCTATGTCAACAGCGGTTTGCTGTTGATGAACTTAAAGCAGCTTCGCGCTGATGGGATGGTGGATAAGTTTTTGGAAGCGGCGCAAGAGGAAGGACTGGAATTTCCCGATCAAGATGTGATTAACCAATTGTGTAAAGGTCGCATTATTGGGCTTCCACCATGTTGGAATAGCATACGTACTTTTTTTTTACCACAGTATAAGACGGATTTCTTGAAGTTTTATACGGAGCAGGATTGGCAAACCGTACAGCGCAAAGGTAATGTTCATTATACGGGGCCAAAACCTTGGAAAACCTTTACGGTTGCCTTTGATCTGTGGTGGGACTATTACCGTAGGCTTCCCGAGGAGATAAAGCAATTATTGTCTATTGACCCAAAGTTGGCGTTGTTTGCCCAGCTTTATCAAAGACCATGGGGACAAACAGTTGTGCATAGCATACAGCGTATTTATCGAAAAGTAAAAAGGGGCTGAGGATGAAACATGCTTACTTGATTTTGGCGCACAATGAGTTTGAGGTGTTGCAGACATTGATCTCGTTACTCGATGATGCACGAAATGATATTTACGTGCACATAGATAAGAAAGTGAAGAACTTACCGTCACTTTCCGCGAGACAGTCGCAGCTGCATATATTGCAGCATAGGATAGATGTACGTTGGGGCTCTGTCTCTCAAATTAACGCGGAATACATGCTATTTGAGGCAGCTGGTTTGGGAAGCATGCATTACGCGCGCTATCATTTAATTTCGGGGACGCATTTGCCGCTAAAGCGACAAGATCAAATCCACGATTATTTTGACAAAAAAATTGGACAGGAAGTGCTGAGTTTCCTCTATACAAATGCCTATGAGATTAATATGAAACTCGCACGGTACCATTTTTTTCTGAATTATTTTCAGTATGGGAAGACATGGCAAAGAAAGCTGGCTAATTTTTGCTGGCATGTTTTGTTGAAACTACAGTACTTGTTGCACATACAAGGTTCAACGCCAAAGGTGTCTATCAAAGCAAATAATTGGGTAAGCTTAAGCGACCGTGCTGTGCAGCATATCTTAAAGCATAAACATACGGTGTTGAAAGAGTTTCGCTGGAGCCTGTGCGGAGATGAATTTTTTGTGCCTTATTTACTGACTGGAAAGGAGTTAGATTTCGATATTACAGATGCCAAAGATCTGCTTTTTAACGATTTTCAGGGTAGCAACCCTCGTGTACTAACCGAAGAAGATGAGGAGTTTCTTTTACATGCAGATTATTTGTTTGCTCGAAAATTTAGTAAATCGGCAATGCCTATCGTAGATCGTATCGTTAAACACCTCAATGCTAGGACATGAAACACGCTTATCTAATTCTTGCTCATCATGAATTTGATCTTTTGGCTTTCCTAATACAGTCCTTAGATGATCCACGTAATGATATATTTCTTCATATAGACAAAAAGGTTGTCGCATGTCCTGTTTTGCAAACAAAGTACGCCAATCTATATGTGCTGGAAAACCGCATAGATGTGCGCTGGGGTGATGTAAGTATTGTAGAAGCGGAACTTTTGCTTTTTCAAACGGCAAAAGACACAGACACATATAGCCATTACCATTTACTATCAGGTGTAGACCTACCTTTACAATCCCAAGATGATATACACGCTTTCTGTTTGAAAAATCCGCAGAAACAATTTATTGGCTATTCGCAGGGCCATCAAGGTGCCCATATTTCACGTAAAGTGCAACGGTATCATGTCTTTCCCAAACATTTCCGATCTACGGGTAGCTTGGCAGACAAGGCGCGGCAAGCATTACGCTTTCTTTGCCTGCGATTACAATTTCTCTTCGGTATCCAAAGAAATAACGATATTGAATTTAAAAAAGGTACGCAGTGGCTCAGTTTAACCGAAGATTTCGTTGTTTATTTGTTGCAACAAAAACAGGAGATCCTGAAGCGTTATCAATATACGTTTTGTGCAGATGAAATTTTTGTGCAAACGACCTGTTGGAATTCGCCCTTTCGAAAGCAGATTTATGATCGAACAGATGAGGGTAGGGGTTCGCAAAGGATGATACAGTGGCGGGATAATCAATTATACGATTGGGAGGATAAGGATGTTGAAAAACTAAATACTAAAGACTTTCTTTTCGCTCGAAAATTTAATAGCAAACATATGGAGCTCGTTCGAGCGATTGTTGAAAAAGTTAATAGTGGCAAATCAACGTAGGATTATGACAGATAAATTGAAAAGCGTATCGATTATCATACCGGTGTATAACGCAGAAAACACCTTGCCGAACTGCCTCGATGGTTTAGCGGCACTGCACTACGCTAATGTAGAATTGCTTTTTATAAATGACTGTAGTACAGATGCTTCATTAGATCTTCTGGAAAAATTTTGCTTGCCGTTTTCAACACAGCTACGAACAGCCAAGGTCATTAACCACGCGCACAACCAAGGTGTCGCTGCGGCCCGCAATACGGGCTTGGATTATGCCACAGGCGATTATATCTATTATGTGGATGCAGATGATCGGGTAGATCCGGAGACCATTGCTGAGACCGTAGAAAAAGCGCAGCAGTTGGACGCCGATATTGTAGGGTTCAATTGGTCTTTAACCTTTGACAAGAATGAGCGTCGGATGAATCAGCCCGCCTTTGAAACGCCTTGGCAGGCGGTGGAGCTGATGCTACGTGGAACAATGCGGTGGAACCTTTGGCTTTTTTTGGTGAAGCGATCCCTCTATGAAGACCATCAAATTCGCTTTATACCGGGGATGAATATGGGGGAAGATATGATGGTCATGACAAAATTATTTGTCCATGCAAAGCGTGTGGCCTATATAGACAAAGCCTTTTACCATTACCGGCAATCCAACGAAGCCTCGTTGACCAAAACCTATAGCCAGGCGCATATGGATCAAGTATCGACCAATATACAAGCGCTCGAAGATTTTTTGCTAAAAAGTCAGTATACCGCAAAATTGGGCGATTTGATCGGTTTTTTGAAACTGAATATCAAACTACCATTTTTAATTAGCCCCAAAAGCAGTCAGTATAAACGCTGGTTAAGCTGGTTTCCCGAAGCCAATGGCTTGGCGTTAAAAAATACCAGCTTGCCTTGGCGCACCCGGCTGATTCAGTATGCAGCGGTCAAAAAACAATTTTGGCTATTGAAAGGATATTATTATTTTGTCATCCGTTTTGTTTACGGCATAATTTATCGGTAACCGGATGTTGAAATTGCTGCAATACCTTTTTTTGACAATAGTGGTGAGTTTGTATTACTTTCCAATTGGCCTATCTATTTTGCCCAGCAGCTTAAATACTAAAAACGTCTTGGCTTTGGCCGGTATTGTTTTGTTGATTTACAACAGTATTCAAAGCAAACGTTATACCATCTCGCTAAATTTAATTGGTGCCATTGGCCTGTCGGTCCTGTTTTCCATAATTTGCTTGTATTCCACGGATGTAAACCATACGGTAGATTATGCCTATGCCAACTATTATATCTCCTTTGGAGTATGGCTTTTTGGGGCTTATGCCGTCTGTGCAATCATCCGATTGTTTCACGGGGAAGTTAATTTTAAACTAATTACCCTGTACCTGACAGCGGTATGCTTTGGGCAATGTGTGGCGGCCATTTTGATCGATCGTATGCCCTCTTTTCAAATCTTGGTCGACAGTTATGTAAGCCAAGGGCAGGAGTTTTTTGAAGAGGTGGATCGCTTATATGGTATTGGGGCGGCCTTGGATACGGCTGGGGTGCGCTTCTCGCTGGTCTTGGTGATGCTGGCGACGCTACTGGTGCAAGATGCCAACATTCGAAAGCATAGCGGCAAAGTGACCTTGCTCTTACTGGCCTTTTTTACGATTACCCTGATCGGGAATATGATGGCGCGGACAACTATTTTAGGCTTTGGAACCGCTTTGCTGTATCTAGCTATTTCCACCGGCATTTGGCGAATGGAAATTCGACCGCGTTTTTTTACACTCTTTTTGGTTTTTGTACTGATTCTCGTGTTGGGTATTACGATTTCGGTATATCTGTACCAAACCGATAAAGCCTTTCATGATAATATACGCTTTGCCTTTGAAGGCTTTTTCAACTGGGTAGAAAAAGGGGAATGGCGCACCGACTCCACGGATAAGCTAAACCGAGAGATGTGGATATGGCCGGAAGATACCAAAACTTGGATTATAGGATCCGGGCTTTTTGATAATTTTGTATACAGCACCGATATTGGCTATTGCCGATTTATCCTATACTGTGGCTTGACGGGCTTTGCGGCATTTGCGCTGTTTTTTGTGTACAATGCCTACGTTTTTGCCCAGCAAAACCAACGCTATGCGTTGATGTTTTTATGCTTTTTGGTTATTACCTTTGTGATATGGTTTAAGGTGGCCACGGATATCTTTGTGATCTACGCCTTGTTCTATTGCTTGGATGGTATCGAGACAAAATCTTTCACCCGGCGGATGGCTGTTCCGGCTCCACTATCGCCTGCCGCATGAAGATCGTCTACTGCATAGCGGGCACGAGCAATTCTGGTGGTATGGAGCGGGTGCTAGCCAATAAGGCCAATCATTTTGCGCGCATGGGCTTCGAGGTACATATTGTGACGACAGACCAAGATGGGAAGCCCAATTTCTTTGCGCTAGATGCCCGCATACAGCAGCATGATCTGGGGATTAACTATGTACATAATAATGGACGTGGCCTGTTGTATAAGGTACTCAGCTATGCGCAGAAGCAACAGCTACATCGGAAACGCTTGACAGCGCTTTTGCAAAGTCTAAAAGCCGATATCAGCATCTCCATGTTTGATCATGAGGTCTCCTTTTTACATAAAATTGCGGACGGTAGCGTTAAGCTATTGGAAATACATTTCTCCCGCTTTAAACGCTTGCAATATGCGCGTTCCGGCATTTGGGCGCTGGTGAACCGGTACCGAAGCAAGCAAGACCTGTACTATGCCCGGCAGTATGCCCGCTTTGTGGTGCTTACCCAAGAAGACCAAAGCTACTGGGGCGACCTGCCCAATATCCAAGTTATTCCTAATGCCAATAGCTTTGTGCCATCGGCAGTTTCGGACCTGCAACAGCAGCGGGTTATCGCCGTAGGACGCTATGATGAGCAGAAGCGCTTTGAAGACTTGATTGATGCCTGGGTGGCGGTGAAGCAGGCACGCCCCGATTGGTCTTTGCATATCTATGGGCAGGGGCCGCTGCGCGAAAAGTTGCAGGCACAAATAGCGCGGTTGGGGCTAAGGGATGTGGTACATTTGGAAGCGCCGGTACAGGATATTGAATCGGCTTACCGAAAACACGCCATACTGGCCATGACCTCCCGTTATGAAGGATTGCCCATGGCACTATTAGAAGCGCAGGCCTGTGGTTTACCCTTAGTGGCCTACGCCTGCAAATGCGGTCCGCGCGATATCATCCGCGAAGGGCAAAACGGCTTTCTACTGGCGGAAGGCGATAAGGCCGGCTTGACGGAGCGCCTACTGCGCCTGATGCAAGATGCGCCCCTACGTGCCGCTATGGGAACGGCTGCCAAGCGCCGTTCACAGGATTTCAGGGAAGAGGTCGTGATGACCCAATGGTTAAACCTATTTGCAGAATTACAGGCAGCACATGGAGATAAAAGCTAACAACACCGCTAAGAAAACCATTGTGGTCTCCGCCGTCAATTTATACCGTGGAGGCACCTTGCGTATTTTACGCGAATGCTTGGCCTATCTTTCGGGCTTGGCGGCAGCTGCCGACTACCGGATCATCGCCATTGTCTACAAAAAGGAATTGCTGGATTTTCCTCATATTGAGTTTATAGAAACCCAATGGCCCAAAAAGCGCTGGATAAACCGGCTCTGGTATGAATATGTATCGCTGCGGAAAGTAGCTCAGCAACTGCAGCCTATCACCCTTTGGCTGTCCCTGCATGACACTACGCCGTCGGTGCAGGCCGAGCGCCGCGCCGTTTACTGCCACAATTCCTTTCCGTTCTTAAAATGGGATCGTAGAGACCTGTTTTTTGCCCCGCAGATTGTGGCCTTTGCCCTGTTTTCCCGCTTCTTTTATCGCAAAAATATCTACAAGAACAGGTACTTGGTGGTGCAGCAGGAATGGTTTAGGGATGCTTTTGTCCGCATGTTCAACTTGCCCTTCAGCAAGATTATTGTAGCACCGCCGCATAGCGACACCGAAGCCGCGCCAACGCCCGTAGACCTTTCCGGAAAAGAGAAAACAACATTTATCTATCCGGCTATATCGGACAGCCATAAAAATATAGAATGTATATGCGCGGCCGCCGAACAGTTATGGACGCGCGGTGTGCATAACTTTGAGGTTTTGCTGACCATTAGCGGACAGGAAAACCGCTATACCCAATGGCTTTACAAACGCTGGGGGCAGCGCATCCCGGCACTACGCTTTTTGGGCTATTTGGATAGGGAAACTCTGTTTCACCATTATCAGGAGGCCGATTGCCTTATTTTCCCTTCCAAGGTAGAAACCTGGGGTTTGCCCATATCCGAGTTTTCGGCATTTCGTAAGCCCATGCTGCTGGCCGATTTGCCTTACGCCCGCGAGACGGCCAAAGGAAACGCCCAGGTAGCCTTTTTCCCGACAAGCCGCCCCAAGCTGCTGGCCCAGCAGATGCAGCAGCTGATCAACGGCGACCGTTCTTTTTTACATCCTGTGGCGGCCACGCATATTGCAGAGCCCGTTGTGCAAGGCTGGGAAAACTTGTTTAAGGTATTGTTGGACGAATAAACGCAAGCAATGAAGATATTACAACTCGGTAAATTTTACCCCATTCGGGGTGGTGTGGAAAAGGTGATGTATGACCTCATGTTGGGGCTTTCCGAAGCGGGAACGCCATGCGATATGCTCTGCGCATCTACCGAAGAGCATCCTGCCGAGACTATACAGATTAATCCCTTGGCGCGTATTTTCGTGATGCCCACACAGATCAGCGCGGCCGCTACAAAACTGGCTCCTGCGATGATCAGCACCTTACGCCGTATCGCGAAAAATTATACCATTATCCATGTGCACCACCCCGATCCCATGGCCTGTTTGGCCTTGTTCCTTTCTGGCTACAAAGGAAAGGTAATCCTGCACTGGCATAGCGATATTCTGAAGCAGCAGCTGCTCTTAAAGGCGTATATGCCCCTGCAAAATTGGTTGATCAAAAGGGCGGATCATATTGTAGGCACCACGCCCAAGTATGTGGCCGAATCTCCTTTTTTGCGGAAGGTGCAGCATAAGACCAGCTATATCCCTATTGGGGTGGAGCCGCTACAGCCCAATGCCGATATAGTGGGGCGCATTCAAGCGCGCTATGCAGGTAAAAAAATTGTGTTTTCCCTAGGCCGCTTGGTGGCCTACAAAGGCTACGCCTATCTAATAGAGGCTGCCGCTGCGCTGCCGGATGACTACTGTGTGTTGATTGGAGGGAAAGGTCCTTTAAAAGAGAGTTTGGAAGCGCTAATTGTCGAGCGCGGACTACAAAATAAAGTATTTTTGCTTGGATATATTGCGGATGAGGAAATTCCGGCTTATTTTGCGGGCAGTGCGCTATTCTGCTTGCCATCGATCTTGAAAACCGAGGCCTTCGCCATCGTGCAGATCGAGGCCATGTCCTGTGGGAAGCCTATCGTATCCGCTGATATTCCGGAGTCCGGCGTCAGTTGGGTAAACCAGGATGGGGTATCCGGATTGGTTGTGCCTATTGAAGATGCGGCGCAGCTGGCCGAGAAAATCAAACAGATCGGGGATGATCCTGTTTTGTATGCCCATCTTTCTAACGGCGCGAAAAATAGATTTGAAGCGCTGTTTACACGGCAGCATATGGTGCATGTAGCCTTGGACTGCTACCGGCAGGTGCTACAGGGGGCGGAGAAATAATTGGTTGTAAATACGTAAATTGCAATTTGTCTGATTTTTTTTAACAAATTGCATGCGGTTTGTGTATTTTAATAACGATAACATGCCATCCAACTAGATGACAGAAATAAAACGAAAAGTGATCGTCAATAACCAGGCCTTCTTCGATTATATTGCACCCTTCTTGGAGGAAGGCCGTCAGGTATCCTTCTTGGTCAAAGGGCAAAGTATGCGTCCTTTCCTGTTTGAAGGTGATAAGGTGTTAATTAGAAAGCCGCTTGGACGACCCTGGAAGCGGGGCGACCTCATTTTGGCGCGGTGGCGAAATGCATATGTGCTGCACCGCTTGGTGAAGCGTAGAAAAGGAAGTTTTGGCTTGGCGGGCGACGCCAACTTGGTGCAGATCGAGTGGGTCGAGGAGGCCGATATCATTGCTGTGGCGCTTTCTGCCAGCCGGGACGATAAAAAAATATACGAGGCGGACGATGCCTGGAAACGTATGCTGGGAATGTGCTGGTACTATTTACGTCCGTGGAGACGGTTGCTGGCAAAGATTAAATAGATAGAAAAGTTTGGACTATGATTTTAAGAAAGGATTTAATGCTCAGGCACGTAGGCGACGACTACATCATTGTGGAACCCGGACAGGATCAAATCGATATGTCGCGGGTATACACATTGAACGAAACCGCTGCTTGGCTTTGGGGACAACTACAGGAGAAGGATTTTGTGCTCGAAGACGTAACGGCCCTGTTGTTGGATCGCTATGACGTGGACGAGCCAACGGCCACGCATGATGCTGCAAAACTCATTGCGCTTTTCCAAAAACAGGGACTGGTAAGCGGCTAGTGCATGGGGGAGGAAGCGGTATATAAACCTTTTTTTTGTGTATTGCGTTTAGGCCTTTGGGAGCAGGCGCAAGAACGCGTGGAAGACTTTTTCCCCATCAGCGATCTGCATTGGGAAAAGCTCTATCAATTGGCCATGAAACATACCGTCGAGGGCGTTTTATTTGATGGCTTGCAGAAACTGCCCACGGCCTACCTACCTACAAAATCACTGCTGCTACGTTGGACCGTGCGCGTAGACGCCATCGAGCGGCGCAACCTTTGGATGAACAAAGTGATTGTGGCGCAATCTCATTTTTTCAAAGAACAAAAACTTTCGATCATGCTGTTAAAAGGACAAGGCCTGGCGCGTTGCTACCCGAATCCCAACCGACGCATATGTGGGGATATTGACTGGTATGTTACCGAGAAGAAGGACTATGAATCGCTTTATAAAATCCTGCAAGAACGTAACTTAAAACCGGAGAAACAAGCGGGATTTAGCTTTAGCGCCGTTTGGAAAAATTGCGATACCGAAGTGCACCAGCGTATGTTTGATCTACATAATCCCTTTTTGGGGCGCTATCTGAAAAAACTGGAAAAAGAACAACAGGCTTATGCTTTATCGTTAACATGGGGAGGTACAGCGGTTGCGCTGCCGTCGGTGTTGCTTTCCTTTGTGCAGGTCAATGCCCATATCTTAAAACATTTGCTTTCGTTCGGCATCGGTATGCGGCAGCTCTGCGATTCGGCACGTCTATGTTTTTATTATGCCGATCAAGTGGACGGCGAACAGTTACAGAAAATCTACGAGCGCTTAGGCATAAAGAAATGGATAGACCTTCTTCATTGTTTGCTCGTGAAAGATATCGGCTTGGATCCGAAGTACCTGCCCTTTCCGCTGGTTGATGCGGTGGATGCACAGTGGATGATGGATGAAATCCTGACCGCCGGTAATTTTGGTTTTCACGACGAACGTGTAGACTTGGCAAAAGAAGAAGCGCTAAACCAGCGCGTGGACAGTTTCAAGCGCTGGCGGCATAACTTTGCACGCTATGTGCCCTATGCACCATACGAGACAATTTTCTTTCCGATGATGCAGTTTTATTCCCGTTTGATAAAATAATGGAATGCGTGTCTATTCGCTAATATATCAATTGCGCTGGTCTTGGTCGCTAACCCGAAATTTTCGGAAGCCCTTGCTCGGCTACTTTTTGCTAGAGCTCCTAGCCATTGGCCTATCCCTGCTTTTTATTTTCTTTTCCAAGAAAGCGATCGATCAGGCTATCCATGCCATACCGGGCAACTTACGCTATACCTTAGTGGCTGTGCTCGCTTCGGTGCTGCTGGGTTTGTTGATCAAAGCCCTATCGACGCGTTGGAACCAAGCAACTAGCTTAAAGATGGAGCTCGGCTTGCAGCGGCAATTGTTAGCGGGGCAGATGCGTGCGGTATGGAAGTATGCCAGGGATTGGCATACCGGCGACCTCATGCTACGCGTGCAGACAGACTGCGCTGAGGTGTCGCAGATGCTGAGCCAAGGTGCCCTTTCCTTTCTGCTGGTCATCGTGCGCTTGCTCGCTTCTGTCGGCTTTCTATGGCTCATGGATCCTATGTTGGCCTTAGTGATCTTGGGTATTTCGCCACTTTTCCTGTTTTCCAAGCTCTACTTTCGCAAGATGCGTCGCCTCAATGCCGAAGTGAAGGAGGCCGAAAGTGGATTTGGCAATGTGCTGCAGGAAAACCTGCGCTTTCGCCTGCTAATTCGCGCATTGGGACTGATCCCTGCGCGCGAGGAAAAGCTGAAGACTAGCCAAGATCGGATATACAACCTAAAGATGGCGCAACAAAACTTCGCCATACTGAGCCAAACTGTTATGAAGTTGACCATCAATGCTGGATATCTATTGACCTTTGTATGGGGTATCTATCGCCTACATGCCAGCGAAATTTCCTTCGGCACCATGGCTGCCTTTTTGCAACTGGTAGGGCGCATACAAACGCCCATCCTACAAGCCATGGGCTTTGTGCCGCAGTTTATCCGCTTTCGCACCGCCGTTGATCGCTTACTGGAACTGGAGAAAGACGAGAAAGAAGCTGAGGTACAGCCCGAACGGCTGTCGCATCCGCAACGAATTATACTGGAAAAAGTGGGCTTTCGTTATGAGGACAGCCTAGTCATCGCAGATTTTTCGGCAGAAATTGTGACCGGAAAGCCGGTTGCCATTATCGGATCCAGCGGTCGCGGCAAGACCACATTGATCCGCCTACTGCTGGCCCTGATCAAACCCCATCAAGGAAAAATTTTTATAGAACAAAATCAGGAATTACGTGTTTTATCCAATGTACACCGCGGGAATTTTGCTTATGTTCCCCAGGGAAACTCGCTGTTTAGTGGGCGTATATTGGACAATTTACTTGCGGCTGGGCCCATTGATGTCGAGCGTATAAAGCAAGCCATTTACCTGGCCAACGCTGAGTTTGTATATACCCTTCCGCAAGGGCTGGAAACCCTGATTGGCGAGTCGGGCTATGGGCTCTCGGAAGGGCAGGCACAGCGAGTAGCCATTGCGCGTGCCATGATGCAGGATGCTTCTATCTGGCTGTTCGACGAGATTACCTCGGCACTGGATCCGGAAACCTCGGAAACCATCGTACAACGCCTACTGGAAGCAGGCAAAGATAAAATTGTACTATTTGTAACACACGATATGAAATTGGCTGCGCAATGCCAACAAACGATTTACATGCAGGCTTAATGAAGCAAGAAGAAACTAACAACCAAAACGAACATCAACAGCTGGTCTATTATCGGGTTGCCGATCTGGATGTGCAGCTAACGCTGCCCCAGTCGGTGGATATCGCCCAGGCCTTACCCAGTTTTTCATCCTTTTTGGTATCGGAACCGCAGGATAGTCTGATGCATACCGTCAGGGTGTGCTATGATTCTTTGGGTGATGAATTAAGCGAAAGTAAGTTGCTGAGCGAGGAGTCCTTGGTGTGGGGCGACCATTTTCAGTTTCGCGAATCAGCGGATTACTACTACACCATTCTACACGCGTCTAATAGGCAACAGGCATGGAAAATGCGGAGCTCGAAAGACTTTTTCCACAATGAGGTGTATGCTGTGGAAAACGAAATACACTCCACGACGGTACTTTCTTGGTTGTTAATGGTTACCTTCGCTCAGTCGGCTCTTCGTCACCATACCTTGCTGATTCATGCATCGGTGGTGGAGAAAGATGGGCATGGCGTAGCCTTTTTGGGAAAGAGCGGGACTGGCAAAAGCACGCATAGCAGGTTGTGGCTGACCTACTTGTCGGGTTATCAGCTATTGAACGATGACAATCCAGCCATCAGACTGGGAGATGATAACCACGTGTGGGTGTATGGTACACCTTGGAGCGGTAAAACCCCTTGTTATAAAAATAAAGGCGTATTGCTGCACGCGGTGATTCGGTTATCTCAAGCCAAGGAAAATAAAATGGAATGGAAAAGAGGCAAAGAAGCGTTGATAGCATTGCTGCCCAGTGGATCTGCTTTGCGCTGGAATAGTGGTCTTTTTGGAGCAATGACATCAATCTTGCAAGGCATGTTGACAAAAGTGCCTGTAGGAAGCCTGCAGTGCCTGCCCAACGCGGAAGCAGCACTACTTTGCCACGCGGAGATTGTACAAGAACGAACAAAATTTTGACACTTTTATGCACGATGCGTTGTGCATCTATTTCGATTTAAAAAAATAACTTATCACGATGAAAAATACGGTCATCCTTCTCTTCGCTTTATGCCTGTTTGCCTTTCAATCTTGTATTGTGCCCAAAAAAGTAGTCTACCTCAAGGATATGGAACCGAATAAGGTTTATAATACCGCCTTGGTGCCACCGCTACGGGTACAAAAGAACGACCGCCTCAGCATACAGGTGACCTCCAAAAATCCGGAATTGGCTGTGCCGTTTAACCCGGATGGAGGCGTGTATAATGTGTCTGCACAGGGGTCGGTTAGTAATGTGCCCGTCACGGGATCCAATATCAACAAAGGTTATTTAGTCGACCAAGAAGGGAATATTGAGTTTCCGGTTTTGGGTAGCCTGAATGTGGAAGGCTTAACCTTGGATGGGGTGCGCGATATGATGCGCGACCGACTGGTTAACGAAAAGTTGATCAGCGATGCAGTCATCAAAATTGAATTAATGAACCTCAAGATTACCATGATGGGTGCTGTTAGTTCTGTTGGGGTATTGGATGTGCCGGATTCTCGGATTACCTTAATTGAAGCCATTACCCGATCAGGTGGTTTGACGGCAAATGCCAGATCCAATAAAGTAGCCGTGATTCGGGAGGAGGCCGGTGGGCGCAAGATGTACCTGAACGATATCGAGAAAATGGACATTTTCAACTCGCCCACTTATTACCTACAACAGAATGATATTGTTTATGTGGAACCACGCTCTGCAGAGATGACACCGCGTGAAACGCAGACACTCACGTACTTTGGATTGATTACCGGCGTAGCGACCATGGTATTGACCCTCTTAAACTTGATGCGTAACTAATTGTATTTTAATCTATGGACCAGCAATCATACAATCCCTATCTGGAAAGCAAAGAAAAGGAAGGCAAGTCGCTCAACCTGATCGACCTGATCAAATACCTGCTCTTGCATTGGTATTGGTTTGTTTTGTCTATTTTGGTTTTTGGCGGCTACTATTACTACGAGTATAGCAAAACCCAATTTTTATACAGCCGTGCGCAGACGGTCATGATCAAAAGCACGGCCAACACCTTGAGTGTAAGTCGCGCTACGCGATTAAATAATTATTACAATACCGTCAATGTAGCTGGGGAAATTTTGCAATTGCGCTCCAAGGAGTTAATGCGTAATACGATAGCACGCTTAAATGCCGATGTGAGCTATTCGGTGCAAAAGGGTTTGCGTACGACGGAGCTCTATCGGGAATCTCCTTTTGAAGTGAAATTTCTCCATGCCAAAGCGGAAAGCAACTTTGCCTTTAAACTTACGGCCATCGACTCCACGAAGGTGCGCTTTGCCATTACCGAAGGCGATCTGGAAAGCTATACAGAGGTGCCCATTGGCCGCGAGCTGAAAACACCTTTCGGGCGCATTATTATCCAACGAACAAAATCCTTTGATCAATCGTACTATGGCGAGCCGGTAACGGTAGTTAAGACGGCGCGCGAGGCGATGGTGGGCTATTTCCTAAGCCGCATGAGCATTGAACAGATGCAGGATGATGCGTCTTTGTTGCAAATGTCTATGGAAGATGTATCAGCGGCTCGTGCTGCCGATATGTTGGCTACCTTAGTCGCGGTATACAATCAAGAGACCGTAGAAGACAAGAACCGCGTGGCCAAGAATTCTGCAGAATTTATCAAGGAACGGATCGCCATTATTGAAAGCGAGCTGGGCGATGTGGAAACGAACCTCGAGCAGATGAAGGCCCGCAACGAGGGCATGGATGTGAATACAGCCACCGATGTGTTTTGGACAGAAAGCCGCGAGTATCAATCGTCTACACGTAGCATCGAAACGCAGCTGCGTTTGGTAAATTTAATGCGCGACCGGGTAGACAATGCCAATGAAAACAGTAACCTGATCCCGAGCAATACCGGCTTGGTGGATGATAATATAGAAACGCAGATTGCCGAATACAACGCCGTATTGTTAAAACGCAACCGCTTGGTGCAGGGCAACAACTCGGCTAACCCTATTGTACAGGATATGGACGCGGTATTGGGTGCCATTCGGGATAATATTTACCGCTCGGTCGATAATTCGATTATGGGTTTGCGTATTCGTATTCGCAATTTGCAACAAGATGAAGCCGCTTCGCGTGCCAAAGCGCAAGCATTGCCCGCTAAGCAGCGTATGATGCTCTCTATTGAGCGGCAGCAGAAGGTGAAAGAAGAGTTGTATATTCTTTTGTTGAACCGGCGGGAAGAGAATGCCTTGAACCAAGCTATGACCGACGACAACCTAAGGGTAGTGGACCCGCCATCAGGCAGCGAAGCGCCATTTTACCCAAACAAGGTGCGTAAGGTGATGACCGGCGTAGGCTTTGGCGTAGTGTTGCCCACCGTAGTGCTGATGCTTTTGCTCTTGTTGGATACCAAGGTGAATGGGCGAAAAGATATTGAAGAAGCGGTATCGGTACCCTTCCTGGGTGAAATTCCCTACGCGAAGAACACAATCAAAGCCAAAGACGATGTGGTGGTGAACGAGCAGGGCCGGGATCCGGCAACGGAAGCTTTCCGTATTCTGCGCACCAACATTGGCTTTATGTCTTCCGCCGAACGCGAGATTCGCGTGGTTACCTTTACCTCTTTTAATGTGGGCGCTGGAAAAACCTTTACCGCGGTCAATCTGGCAGCTAGCTTAACCTTCCTGCTGCAGAACGTGGTTTTGCTGGATTTGGATTTGCGTAAGGGCACCTTAAGTGATCACCTCAAACTGGGATCTGTAAAGGGCGTGACGCACTTTTTGGCTGATCCGGCAGTTTCTTTGGAACACATTACCTACCGGGCGAACATCGGTCGCGGAGTAGATGTGATTCCGATTGGGGTCATTGCGCCCAACCCGGTAGAACTTTTGCTGAGTAAGCGCCTGGATATATTAATTGCCCAATTGAAAGAACGCTACCGCTATATCGTCGTGGATAATGTACCTATCGACTTGGTAGCGGATGCAGCCGTCGTGAACCGAATTTCTGAACTGACGGTCTTTGTGGTGCGTGCCGGCGCCATGGACAAACGCCTATTGCCAGAGATCGAGAAGATCTACCGCAAGGGTAAGCTAAACAATATGGCTATCTTGCTTAATGGTATCCGCAAGCAGAAATCCAGCTATGGATACGGCTATGGCTATGGTTACGGCTATGGCTACCAAAAGGAAAATCCAGTATTCTTCGGTTTCTTTAAACGTCTTTTCCGAAGCTAGAGAATGCTTGCTAATAACAGATGTGGACGTCAACGGTAGTACCGGGACGTCCACGTTTTTTTTGTGGCTTTCTTATTCGGCTTAGTCGTTTCCATCGGTATGAGGCTTTGCCCCAAACCCAGCAGGTCGCAGTCGAAAGCTAACCTATAGCGCAAGCAACATAAAGCAACGGAGAAGTAGTGCACATTATCGCTTATAGCGGATAATCCATCTGCAATAAACGGCAATCCATCTTACTTACGCAAAGGTATGGACGATATGCGGGAAGGTTTGCCCACGGTATAAGATACATTAGCCTATACAAAGTGGGACCTATATTGCTTAAACGAAGCTTTATATGATTATAAACACGCTGTATCGTGTAAGCAGTATGTGCGAATGCTACGTAGCATTCGTTAAACGAAACCTAATTTTATATATAACGAAAATATAAATATCATTAAGATACTGTAAAATGCTTTCTTATGTCGCCAAGATGATTTGCTGTTAACTATCTGCGTATTCCTTCGTAAGTAATCCAACGCTAGGTGTATGCAATATGCTATTTACTTACAGAAAGTTGTCTTAATTCGAACATATGACAAAGATTTGCGCATGTCAGACAGTTCATCTTGCTTGTGCGACAAGGTAAAAGTAATTCCGTTCAGTTCATCTTGTTTGTCGGATACACAAATGCTACGTAGCATTTTGCCTGCGATTTTTGCAAAAAACCAGCTCTAAGCCCTTCAAATAGCTTTTTTTTCCATCTTTTCATTTTCCTAAAGATCGTCTTTTAAGCGCTTTAGTGCGCTTAATTTCGTGATGCATACAAGCAAACCGGCAAGGCCAGGTCCGCTACACAAGCCACTGTTTTCTTCAATTAGCCCACAACCTTTGAATAATAGACGTACCGATATGCTTAATCTTCGTCATTCTACCTGCACCTGTAGACGTTGCGCTACAAGAATAAATAAACCATGGAATGTAGCTTTTATTCGACAAGGCCGTGCTATGCTATTCAATAACTTTGTCTCATGAATGTTGGTGATGGCTGCGGTTGATTTAATGGAATACGGAAAATTAAGCGACTAAAAAAAGAAATATATATAGCAACATAAAAAGGATCAAAACTATGAGAACGATTTTACTGACTTTGGGATTTTCACTTTGCGTCTTAGCATCATCTGCACAAACAGTGATGTCAACACCGGATTCGACGGTGGAAGTAAGCGGCGAAAAACACAGGGTTATCACCAACAAATTTTTTGATAACTGGTTTATCGGAGCGGGTGTTGGTGCACAATTTTTCTACGGCGACCACAACCGTCAAATGGCCTTTGGCGACCGCATAGTGCCGGCTTATGAGCTGCATCTTGGTAAACATTTCACGCCAGGTATTGGCGTGCGTTTGGCCTTAAACGGTTTGAAAAACAAAGGGGTAACCCAAAACTTTAGCCACACAACAGGCGTGGTATACGATGAATCTCAAGCGCTATACGGACAGGAGTTTCAGTACCTCAACTTTCATGGAGATGTGCTCTTTAATTTAAGCAATATGGTGGGAGGATATAATCCTACACGTCTCTATAGCTTCAGTCCGTATGTAGGGTTGGGCGCGATGTGGACTTGGGAAGAACATAAAACGAGAGAGGTGAGCGCTAACTTGGGTTTCTTCAACAGCTTTCGCCTGAGCCCCTCTTTGGACTTAACGTTAGATATTCGTGGAAGCTTGGTGCATGATCGTTTTGATGGAGAATTAGGCGGACGAAAGGATGAAGGGATGTTGACCACCGCGGTAGGTATTGTGTACAAGTTTGGCAAACGTACTTGGAACGATAAAACGAAAACCGTTATCCGCATCACGAATGAATCCGAGTTGCGCGCTCTCCGCGATAAAGTTAATGAGTTGGCGGCGGATAACAATGCCTTGAAAAATCAGTTGGCTAATGCCAAGAATAATACGGTGACCGAGGTTGTGGTGGATAAAAACGTATTGGCGGCGCCGATTTTGGTGACATTCCCGATCAATAAAAGTACCGTGAGCAACGAGGCACGGGTAAACTTGGGCTTCTTCGCCAAAGTGATCAAGGAAGGTGATCCGGAGTTGAGCTACTCGATTGTAGGCTATGCGGATAAAGGAACAGGTTCCAAATCAACCAACGAGCGTTTGAGCCGCGAACGTGCGCAGGCGATCTACAACGTGTTGGTGCGTGAGTTTGGGGTGCCATCCAACCAGTTGGAGGTAGACCATAAAGGTGGGGTAGACAATATGTTTTATGATGATCCGCGCTTGAGCCGCGCTGTCATCACGATAGGGAAATACAAGAATAGATAATGCAATGAAAAAAAGACTAGGGGGGCTTCCATATCAAGCTCCAATGTTGGCGGTGTTGGTCATCGAGTTGGAACAGGGAATTGCAGCGGCATCGGCAACGATTACGCCTGGTGGTCCTGGTGCTAATAACTTCAATCCTGAGGTAGAGGATTGGCAGGATTCGGGTGCGCAGAACGGAAATTTCGATCTGTAGATCTCGCAAGTAAAGGTGTGTATAAAGGATCAATCTTTTTGTGTGATGAAGATGATGTTTTTAAATAAGCTGCAACGGTTCGTGCTTTTTGTATCGTTGCTATCTCTAGGCAGTATAGGTGTGTCCTGTTCTAAAGGGGAAACCTCCGAGCAACTAGTCGATAGTGAAACCTCCCTAAGCTTTGCGGTGGAGAATGTGGGTGAAGTGGCGGATGCAGGTGTGATAAAAGGGGATGAGACGGCACCCGCAGAAAAGCCGGATTTGGAACCAATGGCGAGTGGCCTGGGAAGCACAGCGCGTGCAACGACTAAAAAGGCCGTTGCAGCAGTCAATACTTCCTTTGTGCCTGCCGCAGCCACTGTTGTGGGCGAAGCACGTGAGGTAGTGGGCGATGGCTATGATGCCATTGTAACCTTGACCGAGGAGGACAACAGCGTGAAGAGCAGCAACGGGCGTTTTATCAATACGAAGGTAAGCTCGGCTGCGGGCGGATCTACCGCTAATGTGGCGGCGGCCATGACTTCAGGAAATAAATACCGGGTGTTGATCTACGATAACAGCGATAACTATATGGGTACCATCGATGCAACTTCAGGTACAGCCTTAAGTCCTGCTTTCCCGGTCTTTAAAAATACAACCTATAAGTGGTATGCCTACTCGTATAATTCGCAAACGCAGGTGCCTGTACCGACAAACACCGCGAATCCAACAATTAGCACTACCGCAGGTGCGGCAGGCCTACTCTACGATTCGGGAACCTTGACCACCGTCGCTGGATCAAACAAGATCAGCATTGTGTTTGAGCATCGCTTGGCTAGTATCGCGGTAAAAGTGGACGCTCGTGGTCTTTTTACGACGATCAATTCGGTAGCAGGAACAAATGGCACAGCGGGCGATTTACGCTCGGGAACGTTGAACTTAAAGACAGGTGTATATACCAATACCAGCGCAAATACAACCAAAAGCGATTTACTCAATTGGACAAACGCTGCGGCAGCTACCGGAGATTCGGTGAAGGTGGCTTACTTGTATACTTCGGGTACTACGCCTATATCGAACTTCAAGGTAACCTTGTCCAACCTAAAAGTAAATTTGGATGATGGCTCTGTGCGGACATTTGAAAATAAGACATTTGAGTTTGCTAATTCCTTTACCCCGCAATTGGGCAAACGTTATACTGCAACAATTACCTTGATCGAATCGGCAATTACGGCTGGGGGCGTACGCTGGGCAAGGGAAAATCTATATTATCGGGCAGGAGATACGGGTTATCGCTTTAGGAATAAAAGCTCGAATATATACCAAACGAATGTCGCTGATTTAACCAGTACAACCGAGTTCTTTAGCTTTGGGGCATCGACAAGTGCTAATAATGCAACACCAGCCGTTCGGGATGTCTGTAAGTTAGCCTTTCCAAAGAACACTTGGCGATTGCCTTCAGCCGCAGAGCAGCAAGCTTTGGCAGCTGTCACAACCGGTTCAACGCCTTACCGCGTCTTTGGGCAGTCTTCGGATGCACGTTATGCCGCGTGGCGTTACAATACATCCGACGAATATGGTACCAGCTGGACCTCCTTCATGGCCTTGGGAAGACGTGAAAAAGGAACTAACGACATAGAAAACTATAGCCGTACAGGTAATTCATCAGGCTACTTTTGGTCGGCGACCTACCAACAAAATACCGCTAACGCCTACTATATGCGGGTGGATGTTTTAGGTACGAGCAACAATAATTTTTCGGGTTCTACCGTCGAGGCTGGTCTTATTGAAAGCAGCAATATGCGTTACGGGATGAATATCCGATGTGTGCGTAATGATTAAGAAATATGGGTAGGAAGGGATAGTGCGGATAAAAGAAAGTGTAGCCGGATAGGTGTGTGGAAGGACAATGTAATGTGCGGAGGGATGTAGTAGGGTGAGTACGTGAAGGTGATTAGTGCGGAGTCTAAATGTAAGCAGTGTGGTGGAATTGATGGGATAAGAAGCTGTGTTCGTATAATCGAGCACAGCTTTTTTATTGGTGATCACGGGGAGCACACTAAAAATAAATAAATACATGTTTTGGAAAAGAATCTAAAACATTTATATATTTGTAGTGTTATTACTACAAGATGACTAATTGCTAGGGAGTTAGTGCCTCCGCACACAAATAGCAACATGCTTATGAAAGGTTAGGTCAGAAATTATAATAATATGCTTGTTGAAAAACGATGTTTTTTAGCGGCGCTTATGAAAAAACAAAATTAAAATAAAAAATCAACACAAGGTTTTAGGCTTATTTCCGAAAAAATAGCCATGCTTATGAAAATTGTAATGGGGAGCGAGATGTACCTCATGTAAGCTCGCAGGAGCGATCCCTGCTTCTGCGTGCTTATTTTGCTTATGAAAATGTCCTTCAATATCGCTTGGCGGCTTGGGTATTTTCTGATTCTAGGGTATTATTTTGCTTAGCTATGGTAGCTTTTTAGGCTGAACATAGCTGTATCTGCCGGTCTACGGGTTGTTTTGCAGCTTTTTGGGCAAGCTCGTCTCCATCATCTTTTTCATGCACCGCATGCTAGTCGCTATTGGACGAATAGGGTCTAGATTGTTTGAACTAAATGTAGGCAGAATATGAAAAAATTAATGTATGAATCTCCACGGTTCAATTGTGTTTTGGTTGGATTGGAATCTGGACTCTTGGCCAGTTCAGCGGGAGCGATTGTTAACCCCGGTGCAAATCAGCCACAAAATTACCCGCAAGTAGAAGATTGGCAAGAGCCCGGTACAGGATTTTCTAATGATTTGGAATTGTAGCAGGATAATTATTCGAATTACACGATTTACATATGAAAAAGCCGTTTAAATTAAGCGTTTCCTTACTTGCGCTGTGCGCATTGCTCATGCTACAGTTCTCCTGTACAAGAACGAACAGCCCTGTTGAGGAAAATCAGGATGCCGAACTGGTAGTGAAAGTTAGTGGATTAGAAGATTATGTGTTGGATGAGACTGCGATTGAACTGTCTTCTAGAGTTAACAGTGCGACCCAACGAACCTTTACAGGAAATTCTGCAAGCTTGGGCGAACGTATAAACAAGATCGACGATGCTGGAAAAGCGCATGAAATTTATGTGTCCGATGATTTCGATATTGATTTTGAGTATGAGCAAATACATCCGAAGGCGGCGCTACCACGAGATTCCACAGCAAAAAGTAGCAAGAAAGAAGCGTCTATGTCTACAAGAGGAGCCAAGATGGCTCGGCAGCCCATTGGCACAAATGTGAAGTATAGGCTGCTGATCTATAGACAAGGTCAAACTACGCCAGTGGTAAATGTTGTGGGAGATGGTTTGAGCTTTCCGGCCACGGCTATCGCGTCGGGCTTTGCCTACCGTTGGATTGCGGTATCCACCAACGAGACGGCAAGTGCACCAACAGTAACAAACAATGTGGTGTCTGCGGCCCAAATAGCCAATAAGGATTTTCTATTTGCTTCAGGCACATTTACCTCACAATTTGGACAAAATTTTTTAAATATTATTTTTAATCGCTATACCTCCAGGGTAATGCTAACGGTGGATGCGCGGGGAATGTTTGGCCGTATAGCCGATGGTTCCAATATTTCTTTTACCATCGCGTCTGGGGGAAATTTAAGCGAAACCGCCGACTTCAGTGTTTTGGATAGTACATTCTCTAACTATCAAGCTTCTGTTATGAGCTCGACAGCTATGACCGCCGTAGTGGCGGATAATTCGGTAAGGGTTGGAGCCTTATATACTGTGCGTCCGCGCGCCGTAACGGCGGGAAATCTGAGCTTGCGGCTAAATCCGCTTTCGCTTACGCTAGATAATGGCAATACGAGGACATTTACGGATCAGACCGTGAGCTTTGGGAGTGCATTCGCTCCGGTGCGCGGTAGTAGCTATAACATTACGGCTAGGTTAATCGAATCCGGTGTACGTGTAGGAACTTCTGCCACAAGATGGGCTCGTTCTAATTTAACATATAATGCCAGCGAACCCGAAGGTTTTAGGTACCGATTTAGACCTCATCCAACCAATACTTTTGATGCAAACGTCGATTTATGGAATTATTTGGCCATCACACCCTTAGGCAATACATTTTCGGATGCAGTTCTAAATCCATGTCGTCAAGTATATCCTTCACAAACGTGGAGACTACCAACCCCTGCAGAATGGCAGGCTCTACCGCTACCGAACAGCTTAGAACGATATGTGCCACTTCTTCTTGGAGGCGTAGGTTTGGTAGCTAATTGGAATCGCAGTACTACGCAGCCAGCGAACAGTGCATATGCGGAAATGGACCAACTTCGTTTACCATTTTATGGCTATAGAACAACAACAGGAGGTAGGGCAGAAGCTCCTCGTTTCCTTTTGGTGGGTATAGGCGGACAAGGTCACTATTATTCAAACACCTATAATCGAAATACTCCACTTACTGACCCTGTGCAACCCAATACAGTAAGACCGCAGTTTTTTAGGATGAATTATAGTGGACTGGATCTACTTGGACTACTAAATTTAGCGGACGGATATAGTCAGTTGTTCGTTACTAATAGCAGTTCTCCTAATAACTCAAGTACAGCGTGGAATGAAGGGCGTAGTATTCGTTGCGTGCGCAACCTTTAAGGGAATTATAACTTAGAACGACCTTTTTCGCACGGGTTGCGTCTGTTTATTTTAAGTGGATAATTCACACTTTACAACATCATTTAATGGGCGCTTAAAGTAGCGCCCATTTTTGTTTTTGGCGAACGATCAGCCCGCTCCGCATGCTGTCAATTTTAGCCTACATTTATTATTCTTTTAACCACAATTGTTGTGCTCCGACCCGTAAAACAATACCTTTGAATTATCTACCTGCGGCTGTCTTTGGGGAACAGTACGAAATCAATTTGCGCTGATTAACAGCGTAATTTATCGGTGCGATGCATAAGAGATATACAGAAACAGAGAAAGATCAAATCATATTTAAGATAGTTTGCGGTGAACTATTTTTGGAAGAAGCTTCCAAAAAATACAATGTTTCTACTGTGAGCCTCGTAAAGTGGTTGAAAGAAAGAAAAGGCCTTGTTGACCGCTATTTTGGCAACGTAAAATAACCTTCGAATGCGGATGGGCGAGCCTGCCCATTTAGTTGTTTATGCAAAAAAAATTGGATGTCCTTCTGATAATGGCTACTTTTACCTTCCTTAAACGCGAATGTAAGGAATATACAACAACCTGAACCTTCGGATGTGTTGTCGCTATTGCTGCATTTTTAATTGCCTACGACATGAAAATAAGAGACTTGCAACGTGTTGCCCTATGGGTGGCTTGTTTATTTTTTTGCGCTCCTTTATCGGCTCAGTATCGCGTCGGTGGAAGCGGGATAAAAGAAAACTGGTTTATAGGAGCTGGTGTTGGCGGACAGTTTTTTTATGGCGACCATAATCGGCAAATGGATTTTTTAGATCGTATTGTGCCGGCTTTCGAGCTGCATGGGGGGAAATGGTTTACCTCGGGCCTAGGGCTTCGCCTTGGCTTAAACGGATTGAAAAATAGGGGGCTTACCCAGAATGGAAGCCATTCTACCGGCGAAGTGTACGACGCTTCCAAATGGTTGGATGTGCAGGAATTTAACTATATCCACGTGCATGGAGACGTGATGTTCGATATCATGAACATGATCGAAGGGTACGACTATCAGACTTGGCACCCAATACCTTATGTAGGACTAGGGCTGATGGCTACCTGGGAGCAACCACGATCCCGAGCAATCAGTGCTAGCTTAGGTGTTTTTAATACCATTTATCTAAACGAGTTTATAGATCTGACGGTCGATGTACGGGGAAGTATGGTGGAAGATCGCTTCGATGGCGAGCTGGGAGGCCGTAAGGACGAAGGCATGCTTACCGCGGCCGTAGGTATTATCTACAAGATCAATTACCAAGACTGGAACCGTCCACGCTGGGAAGCGCCGCCACGCAGAGGCCCCCGACGTGCGCAGATACAATCTCAGCCGCCGGCCACCTACCTTTATGACCAGCTGAAAAGCCAGAAAGATAGTGCCGAAAGCGCATTACATACGCTGACCTTATCGAAGACATAGCTGCTTTTCTTATTGTCCAATTTTGTTGACAAATTGTCGCTGGACTCAGCGATTTATAGGCTAGCTCTATGCGTGTAGTCGACTGTCAAAATGACCACAAATCAGCGATATATTAAAATACCATTAATTTTTCAACGAATTGTACGTTAATTATGCGTAATTCAACCGAATAGGCTGAATATTAGTGCTACTGGCTTGGTTTTTGTGCGTTTTTTTTTGAATAGTTTTCACTGTTCTACCGAGGTGCGCATGCATCTACTTATGAAGATTAAACGCAATTAAAATTCCAACTTATGAAAATACTTTTACTTGGTCTAGGCTTGACCTTTGTATTTTCGGGCGCATTGGCCCAATCTGTTAACACTGTGGCTGACTCTACCGTTGAGGTAAGTTCCGACAAGCATCGCGTGGTGACCAACAAATTCGCTGACAATTGGTTTATTGGAGCTGGTGTGGGAACCCAGTTTTTTTATGGCGACCATAATCGGCAGATGAATTTTGGAGATCGCTTGGTGCCGGCCTTTGAACTGCACGTAGGGAAGTGGTTTACTCCCGGTATAGGCACGCGATTGGCTATCAACGGTATTAAAAATAAAGGCGTAACTCAAAATGGTAGTCACTCGCTTGGTACCGTGTATGATGCTTCGCAAGGCTTGTATAACCAAGAATTTAATTACCTTAATCTTCATGGCGACGTGCTCTTTAACTTCACTAATCTGTTTAAGGGTTATAAACCGGATAGGTTTTATGAAATCAGTCCGTATATTGGTCTAGGTTACATGTTTACCTGGGATGAACCCAAATCGGACGAGGTAAGTGCCAACCTTGGACTGTTTAATAAATTTCGATTGACCTCCGCTTTAGATTTGAGTTTGGACCTGCGCGGAAGTTTGGTAAACGATCGTTTTGATGGTGAGCTTGGCGGTAGACGCGATGAGGGGATGTTGACGGCTGCCGTCGGTGTGGTGTATAAATTTGGAACTCGCGAGTGGGGTAAGGAGAAGACGACAACTATTCGTTATGATAACTCGGAAGAGATCAATGCCCTGCGCACTAAAGTGAACGAGTTGGCGCAAAGCAATGAAGCATTAAAGAAGCAACTAGCTAACGCTAGGGACAGCAGTGTGACGGACCTCATTATCGAGAAGAATGTGCTAGCGGCACCGATTTTAGTGACCTTCCCGATCAACAAGAGCACGGTAAGCAACGAGGCTCGTGTGAACTTGGGCTTCTTTGCGAAAATTATAAAGGAAGGCAATTCGGAATTGCGTTACCATATCGTGGGATATGCGGATAAAGGCACGGGGAGTAAATCCACAAACCAGCGTTTGAGCCGCGAACGGGCAGAAGCTATTTATAACGTGCTGGTGCGCGAATTTAACGTGCCTTCATCACAGCTGGAGGTAGACTACAAAGGTGGGGTGGACAATATGTTCTACGATGATCCACGGCTTAGCAGGGCAGTGATCACCATTGCCAAATAGATCATAGCGAACGGCTTGCTTTACCAGCTATTTAATTACGATATGTTGTATAAATAACAGATCATCCCGAGCGGACGAAAAGCCTCTCGGGATTCTTGTAATGGATGTTGCATATTGTTCTAAAAAAATAAGTATATTTACCACGGTAACTTGACCTTTCTGAAGAAGTGGTTATGTAGACTCTTTCTTCATTCAACTATTAACCCCCAGATGCTCAATGAGTAGCGGGCTGCTATCGCTAGCTGACGGGATTGCCAATTGTTAAGGTGCCCCTTTATCTTACGCAAATTCGCCTCATGGGAAATAGATCGTTGCGATCCTATATTTTTTTTGTGCATTGCTGTGTATTTCTGCTCGGCTGCGGCAGCGTTATGGCCAATTCCCCTTACCGGCAGACGCGTATTCTCGAAGGTATTGATAAGGAGCATGTGATGTTTAGCAAGGCCGCAAAGGATGCGGAAGGCATGATTTGGGCGGTAGCAGGGGGCGAGCTTTTCCGCTATGACGGCGTGCATGTGCTGCCCTTTGCCAAGCTGTATGCGGGGCGTTTACCGTTCGATGAGATCCAAGATCTGAGCATTGACCCTTGGGGCCGATTGTGGCTGAACAGCAGAAATGGGATCCTTATTTTTGATTTAAAAACATGGCAATTTTGCTATCAGCAATCCTTTGCCGAGAAATTGGCGCACCGGAAGTCCGTTGGGTTTGCGCGGATAAAGGATGATTTTTTCGTGGCTACTGACCGCGGAGAGGTGTACCAGATTAGACCCCAGGATAAAATCTTTTTGTTTAGTTTCGACTATGCCAAAGGCTTGGGACGAACGCCGGTGGGGAAGCTGTTCGTAGCTGACGAGTCTACCATTTGGCTGGCCATCAATGAAAAACTTTATCAGTACGATAGGCGCGCTGAAAAAAGACGCCTTCGCGCTGTTCCTTCGTCTATTTTTGCGGAGCTAGAAGATTTGCTGCCCCTAAAAGGTGGACTGCTATTGCGCAACTATAGGGATGGCTATTACCTGTACGACGGACATCGTTTTGTATTGTCGACCTTCAAAAGCGAGCAAAAGCATGATTTTACCAATTGGAACCATTGGGCGGTTGCTGATGGAGATAAGCTCCGTTTTTTTCATCGCAATGGCCAATATTTCGAATATAGTAGGGACATTGCCTTTCGGCAATTAAAAGTCGCTAGCCATCGTTTGGCGGAAACGGTGCTCTATAAGCGGCTCAACCATTGGCAGCGTAGCGGAGACGAGTGGTTGCTATCTACCGATCAGGGACTCTATGCCGTATTTCCTGCAGAGATATCATTTGACTTTGTGGATGCAGGTAGCACACGCGGCATGATCAAACAGCAAGAAAATTACTTTATTGGTGGCTACGGCTACATGCACCTATTATCGCCCACTGGAAAGGTACGCCCTTTTACCGAGGCTCCCGAAAAGAACTACTATGCCTTTCTTTCCTTAACGCCCGATACGGCTCTGGCCGTGATTGAAGGGGAGTTTTTGGCTTATCTCCGGCATGGACAATATGCCCCTGCCAGCATACAGGTGGATAGCAAATACCATCATCAGTTTAGCACCATGGCACACTGTGCAGCCCAACTACATCGCGACACAGTACTGGTGGGCACGGCTGATGGTATTTGGCGTTATGCGCTCGGGTCGGGAAAGGTATTGCCTTTGCTGGATAAACGGGGAAGGCTAGTGGGCGACGGCATGCGGGTGTTGTCGATTCGATACAGTGATGGTTTGCTCAGCTACTCGGGTGAAGATGGTTATTTTGAATATCGACATAATATGGTCGAGAAATGCTATCCCTTAGATGCAACCAACCTATCGGTCTATGATCACGTAATTTGCCAGGGAAAAGTGTATTTGGCCACAAAGGGACGCGGAGTGGTGGTGCTAGCAGATGGGAAATCGAGTTTGTTCCGCGTCGAGCAGGGGTTGTCCAGCAACATTGTTTACCAGTTGTTCAACTATAAAGGCGCCATCTTCGCGGGTACCCACCGTGGCCTATCTGTCAAGATCAAGGATAAAATATACAACTACCACATGGCCGATGGGTTGCCCTTTGAGGAATTTAACCACAAGGCCTTGTATTACGATACTGCCGAGGAGAAGTTGTTCATGGGAGGGACCGTAGGCTATATGGTTTTTAATCCACAGGCCTTGTTGCAGCTGGCCGAGCATGACTATGCGCCTAAACCGGTCGTTTCTTCCCTGCATATCGGCATGAAGACCAATGTTTTTCAGCATAACTATGCTTGGAACGAGTTGCGGGATACGCTCGACCTACCCCAAGATGCCGTGATGTTTACCATGGATTTTGCGCGAACAAACTACTACCGGCAAGGCTACGCCATGTATTATAAAATCGAGCCGCTGATGGATGGTTATCAAGAGATGCCTATGTCCAACCAGATTAATCTCTCCGGCATGACAGCCGGCGAGTACCGCATTTCGGTGAAGGTGAGCCCGAGCAACACCTCCCATACCGAAACATGGAGCTGGCTGGTGAAGAAACAACCCGTTTTTATGGAGACACAGGGCTTCTATTTTTTGCTGTTGCTGGGCGTTAGCGGGGTGACGACCTATGTGCTTTTCGAGCGGAACCGACGCAAGCGGAATGAAAAATTGCTGCGCCGCCAGATCTCGAGCGACCTCCACGATGAAGTGGGCGGCTTGTTGACCGGGATATCCATGCAGGCGGATCTTCTGATGTTGCGGGGCGAGACGCAGGTGCAAGAGAGTGTGCTTTCTATTGGTCGGTTTAGCAGAGAGGCCACGCAGATGATGGATGATATTATTTGGTCTATAGATGGCCGTAATAATTATCAAGGGAGTTTGGAAGACCGGATAAAGTTTTTGGCCGCGAACATGTTGGAGCCTTTAGGGGCACATATTGTATTCGACGTGAATATAGATTACGATAAAAGTTTACGGCAGGTTGTTCGCCAGCACGTCTACCTGCTGTTTAAAGAGATGCTGCACAACATCTGTAAACATGCGCAACCGAACCGTATTGATATTTTATTGCACTTTCAACGGGGTGAACTGCGCTTGCGGGTGAGTAATGATGGTATCATTCCGCCGTTGGAAGTTCGACGGCTGCGTGTTGGGCAGGGTATGGGTAATATGGAAGATCGGGTAAAGCAAATTGGCGGTACCATAGATCGATGGAAGGACCAGTCTTTCTTTATCGTGGAGCTGCGCGTGCCCTCACGCAGAACGAAATTAAAGTGGTGGATTTAGAAACAAAAGGAAAAGGATGATGGAAAATGCGTTACGTAATTTAGCAATAACGCTCGCGTTAACAGGTGTGCTGCTTTGTGTAATTGGGGTAGTGATGCGCTTGGTAAAGCTTCGCAAGCATAGTAGAACAGCGGAATGCTTGATATGCGTATCCGCAGCGGCGCTGTTGTGGCATGCCTTAGTGTATGTGTTGATTTATACTGGACTGATTCGCGAAGTACCCAACCTATATAACAAGGGTATTCCTTTCTATTACTTGATTGCACCTGCAACCTTCTTTGCTACACAATTTACCTTGTTTCCAAATAGCAAGTATCCGCGATTCTGGTGGTTGCATTTGTTGCCTTTTGTCTTGGGTATTATTGATATTATTCCCTACGCTATCGCGCCCTTAGTAGAGAAAAAAGCCTTGCTGGAAAATGTGGTGAAGGACATGAAGATGGGGGTTTTGCATCAATTTGGATATATTAATCAAAAATGGCACTATATACTGCGGTTCTTCTTAGCTTTCGTATATTTAATGGCGCAATGGAGATTAATTTACGTGCATGACCATCGTTTTTCAGCTCTCGCCCCTTCGATAAAAAGTTATATGATTTGGTACGCCTGCTTTTATTCACTGCATCTCTTGATGCAAACGAGCTTAGTGCTCAGTTTGCTTTTCAACCAGCTGCAGTCCTCTTTCATCATGCGGGATATTGATCAGTTGATCTGGGTAAGTTTGTTTTACTTCGTGTTTAGTCTATGGATATTTCTTAGTGCACTTTCAAAACCGTTGGGGTACTATGTCTACAAAAATGTACAAGCATAGCCATCGTAATTAAAAAAAAATGGATAAAAAATACCGTTTGGCCATTGTCGAGGATCGACAACATGTATTGGATCTCTTAGCAAGCTTTTTTAGCGTGTCCAAATTTTTTGACCTGCAGCTCACCGCCAACTCTTACGAGTCGCTGACCGACCGCTGGAAATCGCAACAGCTTGATATCGTGCTGAGCGATATCGGCTTGCCCGGAAAATCTGGCATCGAAACGACTTGGTATGTCAAGCGAAGAGCTCCTGATGTGCAGGTGGTGATGTTTACCGTATTTGAAAACAAGGATGCGGTCTTTCAGGCCTTATGCGCGGGCGCATCGGGTTATCTGCTCAAAGGCACACCCCTGCCGCAAATAGAAGAACGCTTGCTGGAAGTGATGAACGGCGGATCGGTGATGAGCCCGCAGGTGGCGCGCCTTGTTTTTGAGCATTTCAATCCCGCATTAAACGTCAGCAAATACGAAAAAACGGAGCAGTTAACGCCTCGCGAAATCGAAATAGTTTCTATGCTACAAGCTGGCGCATCCTACAAAGAAGTGGCCAGCACCCTGTTCGTAAGTGTCGATACCGTAAAGTACCACATTCGAAACATTTACCAAAAATTGCAGGTGAGTAGTCGAGCTGAATTGATTTTGAAGTACAAGTAGCGGGCTGGCGAAAAGATGATATGGCCCTTAGGTTATAACAAGCAATTTCATCACTTTGTAACGGTATCGCTATGTCGCAAAATAAAAAAGGCTTTCAAACGGGGAGAATGAAAGCCTTTGCTAACCAATTATAAACCTAAATTATGATAGGACAAATATATGGACTATTTTTGGTCTGGCAAAACCGTTTTAGTAAAAAAATTTTTCTAACGTTTTTTGCTTCATCACGGAGGAGGAAATTGGCCGTGTTTCATTGCACTACAGACCCCATTGTGAAATTTACGACCTTAGAGAGACGGGCAAAAGTAAGCCGCCAATGTAGGTGGTTGACGTGTTTAAATTTTTCGGTATAGTTATTGCATGGCACAACATGCTGTTATCTTGTTAGCAGCATCATGAGCATGGAAAAGTTAAGAAATCGTTACGTACGTGCATCCTTCGCAGAGCGGAATCTGTGGGCATTTTCTGCGCTGACTATCGTAGTCATTTTGCAGTTGTATGCACTTATTGTTATTAACCCCTAATTTTTCACGGAAGCCCTATAATTTTTTGGCCAGATTGCTTTTGCAAGAGATCTTGATTCGTTTCAAGTATTGGCTTCTACATTACATGGATAATGTCGTGAATTATTTGTTTATTTAAGGAAAAATCGCCGCTATACATGAAGCTGAATTTATTACGAAGGAAGTTGAGGAAAGATAATCCCCGTTGGGTGATTCTCTTGGTCGACATGTGCATTGTATCGCTCTGTTACCTTGTGTCGCATTATATCGTCAATAGTTTTAGCGGTGACTTTAATGGGTTATTGATGCTGAAGAAAAGCGTGCTGGTATTGGCCGTGTATGCGGCTTCATTTCTCTATATGCGCACCTATCGCGATATTGTGCGGCATACAGGGTTAAGCGAAGCCATACGCATTTTTAAGACGGTGTGGTTAGCCTGCATGTTGCTTTTCATGATTAGCTTTGGTATTCGGCAGGTCTTTGAAAAAGGTACGCCCATCAGCGATTATTTACGGCAGTCATACGCCTTGATCTTTACGCATGGATTTTTTACCATGGTGATGTTGGTCGCGGCTCGTGTGGTATACAGACAGTTGTACGAGGCCTTGTTTTTCACCAAAAGAAAAAGTAGGCATGTGTTGATTTTTGGTGCTTCCAGACCGGGACTGGTAGCGTATGCGATGCTGCACGACGATATCCGCGCTAAAAATAAGGTGCTCGCCTTCGTAGAGGATAAACCCAATAGAGTGGGGAAAAACTCGAGAGGTATCCGTATTCTTAATATTAAAGATATCGATGAAGAATATGTGCGTCGCCACGATATCGATGAGGTGATTATCGCTGTGGAGAATAACGACCCCGAAAGATTGGCACGTATTACCGACCATTTTCAACCGTTGAACCTCGAACTGAAGATTATGCAACCGGGGCGTTCCTTGTTGAACGGCGGCGGAAAGCGGCAGATTCGGAAATTGCAAATCGAAGATCTATTGGGGCGCAAGCCTATTCGCCTGAATAACCCGGTGGTGGAAGAGGAGTTAAATGATCGGGTGATCTTGGTGACCGGTGCTGCCGGATCCATAGGCAGTGAACTGGCGCGACAGATAGGGAGGATAAATTATAAGAAATTGATTCTGTTGGATCAGGCGGAATCGCCGCTCTACGACCTGCAGCAAACGATACACCTGCAACAACCTGAGAATGCTTCATTCGTAGTGGGCGATGTTCGCGACCGTATCTTTATGAAACGTATCTTTGAAAAATATCGCCCAGCGGTGGTGTTCCATGCAGCAGCCTATAAGCATGTACCATTGATGGAGGAGAATCCGTATGAAGCGATCTGGACAAATGTATGCGGCAGTAGGATCATGGCGGATTTGGCTACGGAATTTGAGGCCTACAAGTTTGTCATGATATCTACCGATAAGGCGGTGAATCCAACCAATGTGATGGGAGCGAGCAAGCGGGCGGCGGAGATTTATGTTAACTCCTGCAACGCGCGCAGCAAAACCAATTTTATTATTACACGCTTTGGCAACGTGCTCGGGTCGAACGGATCAGTGATCCCCCTTTTCGAGAAGCAGATGGAGCGTGGCGGACCGCTGACCTTAACCCATCCGGATATTACCCGTTATTTTATGACTATTCCGGAGGCTTGCCAGCTGGTGCTGGAGGCGGGAACCATGGGCCATGGTGGGGAGATCTTTGTATTTGATATGGGCAAATCGATCAAGATTATGGACCTGGCAAAACGCATGATCAAGCTGAAAGGCTATCGCTACCCGCAGGATATTGATATCAAAATTGTAGGGCTACGACCGGGAGAAAAAATCTTTGAAGAGCTGTTAGCGGACAATGAAAACACCGTGAACACGCATCATCCGAAGATCATGATCGCTAAAGTCTGTACAGACGATCTGCCCCTGAAGCGTGTACAGATCGAAGCCCTATGTACCTATGTGAAGCATGAAACAAGCGGATCGGATAATGTGCAATTAGAAATTGTCCGCCAACTGAAAGGCATAGTCCCGGAGTTTGTGTCGCAAAATTCGGTGTTCGCAGAACTGGATACTGTGGATAGCAAATTGGTTTCTTAAATCATCTTCCTCCTCCATTCTGCTGTAAAAAAAATAAGCTGATTACATCCGCTGTAGCAAAAAAGGTGTTGCAACAAGTTTTACATTTGCGCAACATTTTCCCCGGTATAAAGCATTACATTTATAAAGGATGCCGAAAAGGACATCTTATTAAAATATCACGTATATGAAAGATAAAGTAATGATTGTAACCGGCGCAGCGATGGGTTTAGGTCTGGCTGCCGCCGAAGAGTTCGCGGCAAAAGGTGCTCATCTGCTATTGGTTGATTATAATGCCGAAGCTTTGCAGGAAGCCAGCCATAAAATACAAGCGGCTTTTTCGCAGGTAAAGGTCGAAAGTTATGTGGCTGATGTCTCCAAGGAAGAAGATGTGAAAGGTTATGTAGCCTTGGCGCTGCAAGCCTTTGGTCGTATTGATGGCTTATATAACAATGCCGGAATCGAAGGCAGGCAGGCGCCTCTGGTAGATTATGATTTGGAGGTTTTCAAGCGGGTGGTGGATATTAATCTGATGGGCGTTTACTTGGCGATGCGCCATGTTATTCCGGTTATGCAGAAACAGGGTTATGGACGTATCGTCAACGTGGCCTCTGTCGGTGGGATTCGAGGTGTGGTGAATCAAACGGCCTATGTAGCCACGAAACATGCTGTTTCGGGCATGACGAAAAATGCCGCAATTGAATATGCCAAGGATGGAATTTTAACGAATGCGATTGCACCGGGCGCTATATTGACACCAATGGTTGGAGAAGCTTTTAAACAGGTGAACCCGGCGGATCCGAAGGCTGCAGAAACGGAATATGCACAGCGTAATCCGGTGCGTGCCTTGGGGCAACCAAAGGACGTAGCCAAGCTGGTGGCCTTCCTGATCTCGGAAGACAACGGTTATGTCAATGGACAAACAATTGCCATCGACGGTGGCGAATCTAACCTATACGGGAATTCGTAATTCAAAGGGTGTTTTTTACGAGATAAGAAATGTAATCGCTCAGAGCATAATAGATGTTCTGAGCCTTTTTATATGCTTTAACTCAGTCTTTCTCTCGCTGAGGCTATTTAAACCTACCAAAAAATCAGATCAAATAACTTCGTAGTCATTCTTGCTTTATATAATGCGAGATATGCAATATTTAAAGCATAACCCTAGACCATGTTTTTCTTTTGTTGCTTACAGGCACTTGCTTAACAAAGTGTTAACAATCTATTAGGAAGTCGTTAACAATATCGGTTTATATATCTTACTAATTTCACAAACCTAATCTAACTGATGATTTAACATTAAGCTACAAAAAAGCAATTACTAAAATTATGGAAAATGTAAAGTTGCGATCAATTTGCAAAAACCTTTTAGTATGTTTTTTTCTTTTCAGTTTTCAACTAGTGTCAGCGCAAAACCAACGCACACTTACTATTACTGGTAAAGTACAAAACAACCTAAACCAATCGTTAATCGGGGTGTCGATTACGAATTTAACTAACCAACAAACCGTTTCCACGGACGAAGACGGGGCGTATTCAATCACTGCCAATCAGGGCGATAGTTTACAATTTCGCTATGTAGGCTACAAATCGCTCAAGCAACGTGTGGCCACAAGTATCGAGATTAACGTTGTCTTAGAAGGAGAAGATAACTCGTTAAACGAAGTGGTGGTGGTAGGATACGGCCAACAGCGAAAGATGAATATGGTCGGCGCTCAAGCTACTGTCAAAGTAGAAGATCTTAAACAACCTGTTGCCAATCTTAGTGCGACCTTGGCGGGACGTATTGCCGGACTGGTTGGCGTACAGCGTTCGGGTCTTCCAGGAAGCAATTCGGCAGACGTGTGGATCCGAGGTATTTCCACATTTAACTCGCAGAACAGTGCGTCTCCTTTAATTGTGGTCGATGGTGTACAGGGTCGTGACCTTAACGCGTTTGATCCGGAGGATATTGCCAGCTTAACAATTTTAAAGGATGCGTCATCAACAGCGGTTTATGGAGCGCAAGGAGCAAATGGCGTAATCCTAATTACAACAAAAAAAGGCCGTACGGGTAAACCCACTCTGATGTTTAATTACAACCAAGGGATGGTAAATTTTACTAAAACACCTGAGCTTACAAATGCTGAGCAGTATATGCGTTTACGAAATGAGGCTATGACAGCTTCTGGTTTAGCGCCTGAATATAGTCAGGAATATATTGATAACACGTTGAACGGTACTGATCCTTACCTGTATCCCAATGTTAATTGGATGGACGAAATATTTAAAGGAGCTTCTTACAACCGTCGTGCAAATTTTAGTGCGCGGGGTGGCTCGGAAAGTACCCAATACTATTCATCGATAGCGTATTATGATGAATCGAGTTTATTGAATATGGATGCTCTTCAAAACTATAAGGCAGACTCTCGCTTCAGAAGGTACAATTTTACGTCAAATATCGATATGGATTGGACCAAAACAACCAAATTCTCTTTAGGTATTCAGGGCTACATTACTAATACGAATTACCCAAATGCACAAACAGATATTACAGCGACCACAAACAATAACCCTGCAGCTGGTGTGCAGTCAATTTTTGGTCGCGTTATGCAAACGTCTCCGGTACTTTATCCGCTGATGTATCCCGGTAATTTAATTCCTGCGGTTAATCAATCCACCGATGCGCAGCCTAATCCGTACGCTTTGGCAACTCAAACTGGATACATCAATAATTTCCGGAGCCAAGTTTATTCTAATGCTAGAATCAGCCAGCAGTTGGACTTTGTAACAAAGGGGTTGAATGCATATGCCATGTTCTCGTTTGATACCAATAATTCGCACAGTATCGCACGCCACCGAATGCGTAATACCTATACTATTGACCGTGCAAACCCGTACCTTGAAGATGGATCTCTTAACTTAGTGCTTTTGTCCAACGGGAGCGATGACTTAGGGTACAGAAGGACGAATAACGGAACGCGTCAATTTTATTTTGAGGGAGGGGCGAATTATAACCGACAATTTGGAAGACATGATGTTACCGGTCTCTTACTTTATACACAAACGGATGAAGTACGAGCATTTGCAGCAGATCTAACGGCTTCTTTACCATTCCGTACGCAACGTATTGTTGGTCGCGCAAACTATTTGTATGACGATCGTTATGCTGCGGAGTTTAACTTTGCCTATGACGGATCCGAGAACTTTGTGCCAAGCAGACGTTTTGGATTTTTCCCTTCCTTTGGTGTGGGCTGGATTCTTTCCAATGAAAAGTTCTTTGAAAGCGCCAAAGAAACATTCCAAATGGTCAAGCTTCGCTATTCAAATGGTATAACTGGTTCTGGTGGTGGTGGTCGTCGTTTCGGCTTCATGACAATTGTTACAACAGGAGCAACAGGCTATTCTTTCTATGATACCTCTAGTTCTACCAACCAAAATTATGGCGGTGTTGCCATTTCGGATTACGGTTATGACGTTACTTGGGCGGAATCGCATAAGCACGATATCGGCCTAGAGTTTACCACGCTTAAAGGAAGATTAAACGTAACCGTAGACTGGTTCAAAGAAGATAGAACTGGAATTTTCTTACAAC
>JAAIGF010022364.1_pt1 | contig 40600 bp, 31 predicted proteins | sample 6487441 | NCBI WGS metagenome assembly JAAIGF01 (sample SAMN13974129, study PRJNA590717) | phyllosphere metagenome | biome: pepper field; feature: multiple bacterial spot infested pepper fields; material: pepper leaves; isolation source: leaves from pepper fields | host: Capsicum annuum ...
CCGCCCACGTCCAGGAAGTTCGCCGGCTCGCCGCCGTTGAGCTTGATGACGTCCATGGTGGCCATGGCCAGACCGGCGCCGTTGACCATGCAGCCGATGTTGCCGTCCATGGTGACGTAGTTGATGTCCAGTTCCGAAGCGGTCACTTCGGTTTCGTCTTCCTGGCTCTTGTCGCGCATGGCGACCAGGGCCTTCTGGCGGAAGGCGGCGTTGTCGTCGCTGTCGAACTTGCCGTCCAGCGCGTACAGGTTGCCATCGTCCAGGATCGCCAGCGGGTTGATCTCAACCAGCGCCAGGTCCTTTTCGTTGAAGATGCGGTACAGGTTCACCATGATGCTGGCGAACTGGCCGGCCTGCTTGGCGGTCAGGCCCAGCTTGAAGCCGAAATCGCGGCCGTGGTAGCCCTGCACACCCTCGACGAAGTCCACGTGCAGCGTGTGGATCTTGTCCGGGGTTTCAGCGGCGACCTGCTCGATCTCCATGCCGCCTTCCGAAGAGGCGATGTAGGTGATGGTCTTGGTGCCACGGTCAACCAGCACCGACAGGTACAGTTCCTTGACGATCTCACCGGCAGTGGTCACCAGCACCAGGTTGATCGGCAGTTCGACGCCGGCGGTCTGGTAGGTGGCCATCCTGGTGCCGAGCATCTTGGCCGCAGCGGCCTTGACGTCGTCGGTGGTCTTGCAGAACTTCACGCCGCCCGCTTTGCCGCGACCGCCCGCGTGGATCTGCGCCTTGACCATCCAGGGGCCCTGGCCAAGGGCCTGGGCAACTTCAACTGCTTCTTCCGGGGTCGCTGCGACCTTGCCGGCCGGGACCGGGATGCCGTATTCGGCAAGCAGCTGCTTTGACTGGTATTCGTGGAAATTCATGCGTCACCGTGGGTTAGGAACGACCGCACGCATCTCCAGGGCTCCCGCACGGCGGGCGCCTGCACGGACCGCGGCGGGCCCACTATTGTGGCTGACGCGACGCCGGGGCGCAAAGAAGTCTGTACGAAAGCTGGCCAGGCGGCGCTTTCCAATGTGAATTCAGTCAGTTGCGGCCATCGACTGAAAACGCTTCCGGCGTGCCGCCGCTGCACGCCGCGCGACCGTGCCTATACTGGCTGCGATCCGGTACCGCCAGGGGGAGGCGGCGCCGGCCCCGCAGACCGTCAGCCAGAAGGGGAGTTCCGGCGTGGCACCCAGCGCTTCATTGATCGACCGCATCGAGTCCATTCCGCGGCGCGAACTGTATTTTTTCGCCCTGTACCGCCTGCTGATCGCCTCAGTGATCAGCGGTCTGGTGTTCAGTCCCCTGGCCCCGCTGGTCGGGCAGCCGCACCACCCTGCGCTGGCGGCGATCGTCGCCTCCAGCTACCTGCTGCTGTCGGTGGCGATGCTGGTGCTGGGCCGCAGTGAGCGCTGGCTGCAGCCCATCGTGCTGTGCGGCGTGGGGCTGGACATCGTGGCCGCGTCCCTCCTGTCGCATGCCCTGCCCGGTGCCAGCGCCGGCATCTCGATGTCGCTGCTGTTCAACATCGCAGCGGCCGCCACCCTGCTGCCGCTGCCGTTGGGGCTGGGGCTGGCGCTGGCGGCCAGCGCCGCCACGGCAGCGGAATATGTGTGGCGGGTAGTCGAAGGCGGTGCGCCCAGCCGCACCCTGGCCGAGCTGGCGATGTTCACCACCAGCTACCTGGCGTTGGCGTTCATCAGTTTCCAGGTGGCCAACCGGGCGCGGCGCAACCAGCAGCTGGCCAACCAGCGGGGTGACGAGGTCGCCAATCTGTTCCAGATCAACGAGCTGATCATCCGGCGCATGCGCACCGGCGTGCTGGTGGTCGATGGGCAAAGCCGCATCCATCTGGCCAACGAAGCCGCCTCCAGCCTGCTGGGCGACAACGACGGGCACGGTGGAACCGGGCGCATGGACCTGGCCAGTGCCTCCCCCGAACTGGTGCGCCGCCTGCAGCGCTGGCGCAACGGCTGGCAGCAGGACGAGTCGCCGCTGCAGCTCTCGCCCGACCAGCCCGAGGTGCAGCCCCGCTTTGCCCGCCTGTTGGCCGGCAGCGACCTGACCCTGGTGTTCCTGGACGACGCCACCGTGGTCTCGCGCCGCGCCGAATCGCTGACCCTGTCGGCAATGGGGCGCTTTTCGGCCAGCCTGGCCCATGAGATCCGCAACCCGCTGGCGGCGATCAACTACGCCGTGCAGCTGCTGGAGGAGGAAGCGCAGAACTTCAATGAAAGCGACCGCCGTCTGCTGCAGATCATCCGCCAGCAATGCCAGCGCACCAACGGCATCGTCGAGAGCGTGCTTGGACTGGCCCGGCGCGAGCGGGCCAACCCGGAAAACGTCGACGTGGTGGCCGCCGTGCGCCGCTTCGTGCTCGAGTACAAGCAGGGCCTCTCGCTGGAAACCGACAGTGTGGAGTCGATCATCAGCGAGACCTCGGTGGCCGCCCAGATCGACCCGCGCCATCTGCACCAGATCCTCACCGCGCTGGTGCACAACGCACTCAAGTACGGTCGCATCGGCGAGCAGCCGGCGCGCGTGCGGCTGCGGGTGGCGCGTCAGGACCGCAATGCGGTGATCGATGTGATGGACCGCGGCCCGGGCATCCCGGAGGCGGTAGCGGCTCAGCTGTTTCGCCCGTTCTTCACCACCTCCGAGCACGGCACCGGCCTGGGTCTGTACATCGCCCGCGAGCTGTGCCGGGCCAACCAGGCGCGGCTGGAATACATCGCCGTACCCACCGGCGGCGCCTGCTTCCGGCTGGTGCTGCCGGTGCCCCACACCCTGCTGCCCAGCTGAGCGCAGCAGCGTGCGCGCGGCGCGTCAAACAATTGTCGCCATCGCCCCACCTCGGCTATCTTCTCCAATATGAATGAAACCCGTAGTGCCCTCGTCGTCGATGACGAGCGCGACATCCGCGAACTGCTGGTGCTGACCCTGGGCAGGATGGGACTGCGCATCAATACCGCAGCCAACCTGGCCGAAGCCCGCGAACTGCTGGCCAGCAATCCGTATGACCTGTGCATCACCGATATGCGCCTGCCCGACGGCAACGGCATCGAATTGGTCAGCGAGATCGCGCAGCAGTACCCGCGCACGCCGGTGGCGATGATCACGGCCTTCGGCAGCATGGATCTGGCGGTGGAGGCACTGAAGGCCGGCGCCTTCGACTTTGTCAGCAAGCCGGTGGACATCGCCGTGCTGCGCGGGCTGGTCAAGCACGCGCTGGAGCTCAACAACGCCGAACGGCCGCGGCCGCAGGCGGCACCTGAGCATGCCAGCCGTCTGCTCGGTGGGTCCGGTGCCATGCAGGGCCTGCGCGCGACGCTGGCCAAGGTGGCGCGCAGCCAAGCGCCGGTCTACATCCTGGGCGAGTCCGGGGTCGGCAAGGAACTGGTTGCCCGCACCATCCACGAACAGGGGGCACGCGCGGCCGGGCCATTCATTCCGGTCAACTGCGGTGCCATTCCGTCCGAGCTGATGGAGAGCGAGTTCTTCGGGCACCGCAAGGGCAGTTTCAGCGGTGCGCATGCCGATGCGCCCGGCCTGTTCCAGGCTGCCCATGGCGGCACGCTGTTCCTGGATGAAGTGGCCGAGCTGCCGCTGCAGATGCAGGTCAAGCTGCTGCGCGCGATCCAGGAGAAATCGGTGCGCGCGGTTGGCGCCGCCAACGAAGTCCCGGTGGACGTACGCATTCTGTCGGCTACCCACAAGGACCTGGGCCTGCTGGTCGAGGAAGGCCGGTTCCGCCACGACCTCTATTACCGCATCAACGTGATCGAGCTGCGCGTTCCGCCGCTGCGCGAGCGCCGCGAGGACCTGCCCGAACTTGCGGCTTCAGTGCTGGCCCGGCTGGCCCGCAATCATGGTCGGCCGGCGCCGCTGCTGGCGCCTTCCGCACTGGAGGCGCTGGGTGGTTACGCCTTCCCCGGCAACGTGCGCGAACTGGAGAACATTCTGGAGCGCGCCCTGGCCCTGGCCGAGGATGACAGCATCGGAGCGGCCGACCTGCGCCTGCCACAGCCAGGCCAGCGCGCCTGGGCCAGTGCAGCGGGCGCGCCGGTCGAGGCGGTGCACGACCTGCCGACCGGCAACGCGGCCCTGCCCTCCTACATCGAGCAGATGGAGCGCACCGCGATCCAGCGCGCGCTCGAAGAGAACCGCTGGAACAAGACGCGCACGGCAGCGCAGCTGGGCATTACCTTCCGTGCGCTGCGCTACAAGCTGAAAAAGCTCGGCATGGAGTAAGCCGCCGCGCGCCGCGCCGCCGTTGGCTGCAGCCGTGGAGACGCCCAGCTGGGCGGCAGCACGGGTGAAGCTGCCGTGCCGGGCCACCTGCATGAAGGCCTGCAGGTCGTCGAGTTCGCGGGGCATGGCGGCTCCAGTCGGAAACAAGGGCAAGGCCACCGCGATGTGTCCGTAGAGCAGCCGACCGTGGGGTCGGCTCTACACCTCACCGCGCCTGACGTAGAGCCGACCCGATGGTCGGCTCACCGCGCGCAGCGCGGCCGGGTCGTCGCGGTCTGGACGAAGAGCAGCCGACCGTGGGGTCGGCTCTACATCTCACCGTGCCTGGGGTAGAGCCGACCCGATGGTCGGCTCACCGCGCGCAGCGCGGCAAGGACCCCGCGATCTGTCCGTAGAACAGCCGACCGTGAATCGGCTTCACCACGGCAGCGCAGGCTGGCCGGTGTTTACCTCAGCTCGGAGATCTCCACGCCATCCAGCCCCTGCGACAGCGTGCGGGCGTCCCCTCCCTGGCTGAGCTTGATGCGCAGGCGCACTTCGTTCTGCGAGTCGGCGTGGCGCAACGCATCGTCGTAACTGATGTCACCGGCCTGGTACAGCTCGAACAGGCTCTGGTCGAAGGTCTTCATGCCCAGCTGCACGGAGTCCTTCATCACTTCCTTGAGCCTGTGAATCTCGCCGTCACGGATGTAGTCCTGCACCAGCGGCGTGCCCAGCAGAATCTCCATGGCCACCTTGCGCGAGCGACCGTCCGGTGACGGCACCAGCTGCTGGGCGACCACCCCCTTGAGGTTGAGCGACAGGTCCATCAGCAGCTGGTTGCGGCGGTCTTCCGGGAAGAAGTTGATGATCCGGTCCATCGCCTGGTTGGCATTGTTGGCGTGCAGGGTGCACAGCACCAGATGGCCGGTCTCGGCAAAGGCGATGGCGTGGTCCATGCCTTCGCGGGTGCGCACTTCGCCGATCATGATCACGTCCGGCGCCTGGCGCAGCGTGTTCTTCAGCGCCGCTTCCCAGCTGTCGGTGTCGATGCCGACCTCGCGCTGGGTGATGATGCAGCCCTCGTGCTTGTGCACGAATTCGATCGGGTCCTCGATGGTGATGATGTGGCCGGTCGAGTTCTGGTTGCGGTAGCCGATCATCGCCGCCAGCGAGGTGGATTTGCCGGTACCGGTCGCACCGACAAACAGGATGATGCCGCGCTTGGTCATCGCCAGCGTCTTGACGATCGGCGGCAGGCTCAGCTCGTCGACGGTGGGGATGCGGGTCTCGATCCGGCGCAGCACCATGCCGACCTGGTTGCGCTGGTAGAAGCAGCTCACACGGAAGCGACCGACGCCGGATAGACCGATCGCAAAGTTGCACTCGTGGGTTTTCTCGAACTCCTCGCGCTGGGCCGGCGTCATCACGTTCAGCACCAGGTCGCGGCTCTGCTGCGGCGTGAGCGGCGTCTGGGTGATCGGCGAAATCCTGCCGTTGACCTTGATCGCCGGTGGCATGCCGGCGGTGATGAACAGGTCCGAGGCGCGCTGGTGCGCCATCAGCTTGAGAAACGAAGTGAAATCGATGGTCGTGGCGGTGGTGTTCACGGCAGGCTCCAGAAGGCGGACAGGCAGGGCGGCGCAGCCGCGCTTACTCGAACAGACGCTTGTCCTTGGCGTACTCGCGCGCCTGGTTGCGGGTGATCAGGCTGCGCTTGACCAGGTCCTGCAGATGCTGGTCCAGGGTCATCATGCCCATCTGCTGTCCGGTCTGGATGGCCGAATACATCTGCGCCACCTTGTCCTCGCGGATGAGATTGCGGATGGCCGGGGTGCCCACCATGATCTCCCACGCGGCGGTACGTCCACCGCCGACCTTCTTCAGCAGCGCCTGCGAGATCACCGCGCGCAGCGACTCGGACAGCATCGAGCGCACCATCGGCTTTTCGCCAGCCGGGAACACGTCGATGATGCGGTCGATGGTCTTGGCCGCCGAGCTGGTATGCAGCGTGCCGAACACCAGGTGACCGGTCTCGGCCGCCGTCAGCGCCAGGCGGATGGTTTCCAGGTCACGCAGTTCGCCCACCAGGATGATGTCCGGGTCTTCGCGCAGCGCCGAGCGCAGCGCCTCGTTGAAGCCGTGCGTATCGCGGTGCACTTCGCGCTGGTTGATCAGACACTTCTGCGAGGTATGCACGAACTCGATCGGATCCTCGACGGTGAGGATGTGGCCGTATTCGTTCTTGTTGATGAAGTCGATCATCGCCGCCAGCGTGGTCGACTTGCCCGAACCGGTCGGCCCGGTCACCAGGATCAGCCCCTGCGGCTGCTGGATCATCTCGCGGAAAATCGGCGGGCAGGCCAGGTCTTCCAGGCTCAGCACCTCGGACGGAATGGTGCGGAACACCGCGCCGGCGCCCCGGTTCTGGTTGAACGCGTTGACACGGAAGCGCGCCAGCGAGGGAATCTCGAAGGAGAAATCGACCTCCAGGAACTCTTCGTAATCACGACGCTGCTTGTCCGACATGATGTCGTACACCAGCGCATGGACCTGCTTGTGGTCCAGCGCCGGGATGTTGATGCGGCGTACATCACCGTCGACGCGGATCATCGGCGGCAGGCCTGCGGACAGGTGCAGGTCCGAGGCTTTGTTCTTGACGGAAAACGCCAGCAGTTCGGCGATATCCATGAGCGCTACTCCCCAATAACGGCGTGGACTGGAAGGATCTTTCCCCTGTCGGGCAGTATAGAGGCTGTCATGCCCTTCGGAACGCCGTCACCGTGCCCAGCCCGCTGCCCGAGATTCTGCGCAACCTGCACCACGCAGCAGTGGCTGCCGGGCGGCCTGACCCCGCGCTGTTGGCCGTCTCCAAGACCCAGCCGGCCGCTGCGGTGGCCGCGCTGGCCGCACAGGGGCAGCGCGCGTTCGGGGAGAACTACGTGCAGGAGGCACTGACCAAGATCGCGCAGTTGCAGGCGCTGGACCTGGAGTGGCATCTGATCGGCCACCTGCAGTCGAACAAGGCCGAGCAGGTGGCCCGGCACTTCCAGTGGGTGCAGAGCGTGGACCGGCCCAAGCTGGTCACCGCGCTGGCCCGGGCCCGCCCCGCTCACCTGCCACCCCTGCAGGTGCTGATCCAGGTCAACATCGACGATGAGTCGAGCAAACATGGCTGTGCGCCGAACGAGGTGGATGCCCTGGCAACCGCCGTCGCCGCCGAGCCGCGGCTGCAGTTGCGTGGACTGATGGCGATCCCCGCGCCCTGGCCGGACCCGGCGCGCCGCCGCCAGGCATTCGTGCGCATGCGTGACCTGCTGCAGCCGCTGAGCGCCGCCCATCCGCACGCGGACACGCTGTCGATGGGCATGAGCAGCGACTACGCTGAGGCGATTGCCGAGGGTGCCACGATGGTGCGCATCGGCACTGCCCTGTTTGGCGCGCGGGCGCGCCCTGCCTGATTCTGTGGAGACCACGATGGCACCTGATTCAATCATTTTCATCGGCGGCGGCAACATGGCCCGCAGCCTGATCGCCGGCCTGGTCCGGCAAGGCGTGGCGCCGACCCGCATCCACGTCGCCGAGCCGGTGGACACACTGCGCTCGCAACTGGCAGCCGATTTCGCGGTGAACGTCCACGCGCGCGCCGAAGAGGCTGCCGCACAAGGCGACACCTGGCTGCTGGCGGTCAAGCCGCAGGTGCTGCGCGAGGTCTGCCAGACGCTGCAGCCGCTGGCACACGCGCAGTCGCCCCTGGTGGTGTCCATCGCTGCCGGCATCACCAGCACGCAGCTGCAACGCTGGCTCGGCGGCGCACTGCCGGTGGTCCGGGCCATGCCCAACACCCCTGCCCTGCTCGGTGCGGGGGTTACCGGGCTGTACGCCACGGCGGAGGTGGACGCGGGTCAGCGCGCGCGCACCGATCAGGTGCTGGGCAGCGCCGGCCGCACCGTGTGGGTGGACGAGGAAGCGCTGATGGATTCGGTAACGGCGGTGTCCGGCAGCGGCCCGGCCTATGTGTTCCTGCTGGCTGAAGCCATGGAGGCCGCAGGTATCGGCCAGGGCCTGCCGGCCGACGCGGCGCGCACCCTGGTGGTGCAGACCCTGCTGGGCGCTGCGCGCATGCTCGACGAAGCGGACGAAGCACCGGCCGCGCTGCGGCGCCGGGTCACCTCGCCCAACGGCACCACGCAGGCGGCAATCGAAGCATTCCAGGCGGGTGGCTTCGAGAGACTGGTGGAGACCGCGCTGCGCGCGGCGCAGCAGCGCGGCAAAGCCTTGTCGGCTGCCAACGACTGACCGGCGCGGATGCTGAGGGGGCCGGCGCCGCCCACGCGGCGCGCGCTGTGGTGACGATCTGCGGTCGTCACCGGGTGACCGGCCCCGCGCGTCGGGTCGTGCCGGGCGTCAGTCGGCCAACTGCACCCGTCCATCGCGGACCTGCACCGGCACCGCGCGCAGACGGTCGCCCTTGCACGGCCCGGCCACGCACTCGCCGCTGTCCAGTGCAAAGGATGCACCGTGCGCGGCGCAGACCAGATGCCCTTCCCGGCTCTTGAGGAACTGCCCCGGCGCCCAGTCCAGCCGCCGGCCGGCGTGCGGACAGATGTTCAGATACCCACGCACCTGTTCACCGACGCGATGCAGCACCAGTGACTCGGCATCGCCGTCGATGACCACCTCCACTTCGGCGAAGCCACCGTCGGGCACGGCATCCAGGGCGATAAGCGACACAGGCTGGTTCATTGCACTCTCCTTCGGGGCAGAACGGCAGTGTCGCATGCCTGTCCACATGACCGGCTGCGACATGAATGCAAGTCATTGATCTGTAAGAGTCAGATGCTACGTTTAACGACTTTTTCACTCAACGGAAGAGCAAGGCCCCGATACTCGAACACGCTGATCCCAGCCAAGACGAGCCCTTATGTTCAATCGCTCCTTCCAATTCAACCAGTTCCGCAACCTGTTCGCGCCGCGCAAGCCGCGCCACCCGTTGGTGCGTCTGGCGGTCGGACTGTTGGGCCTGGCGATCCTGGCGGCCATGGTGTTCATCGGTGTATTCGTCGGTGCCGCGATGATTCTCGGCGGCCTGGCCTGGAAGCTGCTTGCCGCGCGCAAGGGCGGCCAGAACGGGCGACACGGCGACCCGCGTGTCGTTGATGCCGAGTACCAGGTGGTCCGCCGCCCGCAGCTGCCCCTGTCGCGCTGACGAATCGCGCTGTTCCGATCTAGACTGCGGGGGACCTTGTGACAGGACCCCCGCATGACCGAAGCAGCTGATGTCATTCCCGCCCTCCCCGTCCCGCGCATCCCGGTCGTCGGTGGCGGCAGTTTTCCCGTGCACCGCATCTACTGCGTCGGACGTAACTTTGCCGACCACGCGCGGGAGATGGGCGCCGCGGTGCCCGACGTCGCTGACCGTGGTCGGCCGATGTTCTTCACCAAGCCCGCCGATGCGATCGTGGTCGGCCACGATGACCAGATTCCCTATCCCCAGGCGACCCACGACCTGCACCATGAAGTCGAGCTGGTGGTCGCCCTGGGCGTGGATGCACCCGCAGGCGTGCTGCCAATTGAACAAGCCCAGGCACTGGTCTACGGCTACGCCGTGGGACTGGACCTGACCCGGCGCGACCTGCAGGCGGCGGCCAAGCAGAAAGGCCATCCGTGGGACACCGCCAAGGGCTTTGATGCCTCTGCTCCGATCAGTGAAATCGTGCACGCCGGTGAAGTCGGCGACCTTGCCGCATTGAACCTGTCACTGGAGGTCAACGGCGAGGTGCGCCAGCAGGCACTGCTGGACCAGATGATCTGGAACGTGCCGGAGATCCTGCACGAGCTGTCGCGTCTGTGGCAGCTGCGCGCTGGCGACCTGGTGTTCATGGGCACGCCATCGGGTGTCGCCGCGCTCAAGCCCGGCGACCGCTTCAGCGCGCGGCTGGAAAACGTCGGTGAGCGGCACGGCGTCATCGCCGGATGACATCGGCTGCGTTAGGCTGCGTCGTCCTTTACCCGCTTGCAGGAGACCTCGATGTCGTTCATTACTGAGTTCAAGGAATTCGCCACGCGCGGCAACGTGATCGACCTGGCTGTGGGTGTGGTCATTGGTGCCGCGTTCGGCAAGATCGTCACCGCGCTGGTGGAGAAGATCATCATGCCGCCGCTGGGCTGGCTGATCGGCCAGGTGGATTTCTCCGACCTGGCCTGGACGCTTGCGCCTGCACGGGTAGCCGCTGACGGCACGGAAATCCCGGCGGTCGTGATCGGATATGGCGATTTCATCAACACCATCATCCAGTTCGTGATCGTGGCCTTTGCGATCTTCCTTGTGATCAAGGCCATCAACCGTCTGTCGCGCAAGAAGGAAGCGGCACCGAAGGGCCCGAGCGAAGAAGTGCTGCTGCTGCGCGAGATCCGCGACAACCTGCAGAAGTAAGCGCAAGGGACGGCGGCGCCGGGGCATGGCTGGCCGGCGCCACCACCGAGGCAGAGCGGGGCCATGTCCCGCCAGGGCGAGGCCGCGGATCGGCTTTGCGCGATGTGGCCGCATTCGGTTTTCGGTCCGCGCATGACCTCGGGCCCATGCATCGGGTGACAGCGCTGCTACAGTCTGTCGCCTACGCCACTGCTGGAGTCGTCAATGCGTCGCCGCGTCCTTGCCCTCGCCTCTTCCCTCGCCCTGCTGGCGTCTCCGGCATTTGCCGCACCGCGCATCACGTCGCTGCCCCCGGCCTCTCTGGCTACGGCAGCCCAGCTGCGTGAGCAGGCTCTGGCCGACACTACCGGCTGGAAGGTGGTCGAATCGCTGACCACCGAGATTGGTCCGCGCATCGCCGGCAGCGAGGCCGACGCACGCGCGGTGGCCTGGGCCGAGGCGAAGTTCAAGGCGCTTGGGTTTGACCGGGTCTGGAAGGAACCGGTCACCTTCCCGAAATGGGAGCGTCGCAGCGAGCAGGCCGAGGTCACCGGTGCCCATGCTCAGCCACTGCACATCACCGCGCTGGGCGGCAGCCCCGGTGGCAGTGTGGAAGCCCAGGTGGTCCGCTTTGCCGACCTGGCCGCGCTGCAGGCCGCCCCGGAGGGCTCGCTGCAGGGCAAGATCGCTTTTGTTGACTACCAGATGCTGCCGTTCCGCGATGGCCGCGACTACGGCCGGGGCGGCGCGATCCGCAGCAAGGGCCCGTCCGAGGCCATCCGCAAGGGCGCAGTCGGCTTCCTGATGCGGTCGGCCGGGACCGACTCCCACCGCGTACCGCACACCGGCATCACCCGCTACGACGACGGCCTCACCCCGGTGCCGTCGGCCGCGTTGTCGGTGCCCGACGCCGAGCAGCTGGCGCGGCTGGTGGCCCGCGGCGCCACCACGGTCAAACTGACGTTGGACTGTGGCTGGGACGGCACGGCCACCTCCTATAACGTCATCGGTGAAATTACCGGGCGCAGCCTGCCGCGCGAAGTGGTCGTCATCGGCGGCCACCTCGATTCCTGGGATCTGGGCACCGGTGCGGTCGACGATGCCGCAGGCGTGGGTATCACGATGGCAGCCGGTCATCTGATCGGCCAGTTGCGCCAGGCACCCAAGCGCACGATCCGCGTGGTGGCCTTTGCCAACGAGGAGCAGGGGCTCTTTGGCGGCAAGTCCTACGCCGAAGCGCATGGAAAAGACGTCGTGCTGCATCAACTGGCGGCGGAGAGCGATTTCGGCGCCGGGCGCATCTACGCCTTCAACACCGGTTCGCCCGACCCGGCCGGCTCCCGCCAGGCCACCGCGCAGATCGCCGAAGCGCTCAAGCCGCTGGGCATTGAGTACGCGCCGGACAAGGGTGGCCCTGGCCCGGATATCGGGCCGCTTGCCGCCAAGGGCGGTGCATGGGCGTGGCTGGCGCAGGACGGCACCGACTACTTCGACCTGCACCACACCGCCGACGACACGCTGGACAAGATCGACCCGGCCGCGCTGGCGCAGAACGTAGCCGCCTACACGGTGTTCGCCTACCTGGCAGCGGAGGCCGACGGCGGCTTCGGCAGCCAGGCCAAGGCCACCATTCCCCCGGCCGAGTAACGTCGGCAATCACCGGGCGCCGCCTTCGCCAGAGCGCAAGGCGCCCGACGGGTAGTTGACCGAGGAAAAATCTCAACAATCCCTACAGCCAGCGCGGATGTCCGCGCTGGCTTTTTTGTCGCCCGCCGTGCCACTTCGCGACGCCCGTCGCAGGCCGCTGACGCCGACATTGCGCAATGGGGGATTAACCGTTCCGCCGCACGCTGCCTGCGACAGCCCTGTTGGACCACATTCGCTCTGCCCGGAACAGCTTGGCTGCCTGTTCCCGAGATGCCCGCAAGGGCACCTTCAGCAGCCGCGAAGTCCACAGGAGTACTTGAATGAACGCACGTAGCCTGCCCAAGACCTCGACCGTCCTGGCCGACGTCGATCTGCTCGAATGCGAAGTGTCCTGCAGCACCGCGATCACCGCCGCCACCCAGCTGCTGTCGATGCTGGGCCTGGAGACCCACACGCAGAATCTGCATCTGGACGCGCAATGCGTCTGCTGCACGACGGTTGAGTCCAGTCCCGCCCTTGGACGCGCCTTCACCGCCGTGGGAATCGCCGCCGACGATGCGCAGGCCCAGCGCTGCGCGCTGCATACCGCCATCGCGCAGTGGGCATCGGCCGCGTTTGCCCGCACCCTGCCGGTCTCGTCGATGCGGGCCGAAGAGCTGGCCCGGAGCCCCGGCTTTGCACAGACCTTCCCGGACCTGATGCCGCTGCTCAGCGCACAGGCGGACCGCTGCCTGGCCACCGTCGAGTTCTGCCAGCCCCATGGCACCGGAACCCTCCGCGTGCCGCTCGCATTGATCAACACCTCCTATCTGGAAGCGATCGAACAGAACAAGCCAATGCCCGGTGTGGAGGACAGCTTCGACTACGGGCAGATGCGCCGCTTCCACGTCCCCACCGGTCCGATGACCGGAGCCAGCCGCGACGAGGCGTTGGTGCAGGGCCTGTTGTACGCACACGAACAGATGTGTGCCAGCGAGTTCCAGACCCAGGGCGTCCAGCAGCGCACCCCCGGCTTCATCCGCCGCGTCATGGAAGACCAGCTGCCGTCACAGACCTGTACGCTGCTGCGCACCGCGGCCGAACAGCACGGCTGCCGCGTGCACCTGCTGGACATCGATTGCGGGCATCAGATGCCGACCCTGCTGGCCTATGTCGACCACGTCGAAGCCAACCGGCGCTGTCTGGCGATCGGTACCGGCTTCACCATCGAACATGCCGCCAGCCGCGCGCTGCGCAGCGTGATCCAGCAGGCCCAGCTGCCAGCCAAGCGCGGTGGCTCCCCGGCTCATCCGCTGCACGTACCCTCGGCCTGTGAAATCCCTCTGAGCGTTGAAAGCCGTGAGTACCTGCATACGCTCATCGGCACCGGCCAGTGCCCGACCGTGGCAAGCGATGTACGCAGCGTCTCCGTCGCTGCAACCCTGGAAGGGCGCGTGGCCACGCTGCTGGAGTGCTTCAAGCGCAGCGGTGTGACGCCATGGTGCCTGCCTTACTCGCTCGGCACGACCGGCCCGATGGCCTGCGTGCAGATCATGCTGGCTCCCTTCCAGACCAGCTACCTGCTGCAGCACGGCCTGCCGGTGATGACGTCCGTAGGCGGCCGTGACAAGGCCGCCAACCAGTCGCCCTCGGCTCGGCCCGGCTGATTAAAGAGCCCGGCCGGAAAGCGGCCGGGCTGCCGGAAAGGGTCATCCCACGCGGTGCACCCCATGCAGTTGCATGACGGCCAAAAAACCAGCGCTGCAGAGTGCATCTGCGGCGATGGCTGGGACTACTGTGGCGCTGCGCACCTGCGCAGCGCCATCAGAAGACCTGCAATCTGCAGGTTTTCAATGCCGGTGCAGTCGCGCCCACTGGGCCAGCAACACCGCGGTGGCGGACGCCACATTGAGGCTTTCCACGGCGCCCGTGCCTGCAATGGATACCTGCAGATCGCATTGCGCGGCCAGGCCGCGGTCCATGCCTTCGCTTTCGGCGCCCATCACATAGACCAGCCGCTGCGGCAACGCCGCGTTGAAGACGTCATCTCCACCACTGACCAGGGTCGCGGCCAGGCCGAACCCGGCACTGCGCAGCTGCTGCAACGCCTGCGAAGAGGGCGGCAGACGCACCAGCGGCACCGCTTCGGCGCCCCCTTCAGCCACACGGGCAGCAGCGCCGGAAATGGCCAGGCTGCTGGCGTCGGGCAGCAGCAGTGCGCCAACGCCGAAATGCGCCGCCGAGCGCAGGATGGCGCCGAGGTTGTGCGGGTTGCCAACGCCATCGAGCCACAGCGCCAGGACCGGCCCCTGCGGCAACTGCTGCAGCCACGCGTCCAGTGCCAGCACCGGCGCACGCTGCACGTCGGCCACCACGCCCTCGTGATGGGTGGTGCCGGCCAGTTTGTTGAGGTCACCGTCTTCCACGACCCGGTAGCCCACCCGGTTGGCCACGCACCACTTCAGCACCGGCTGCAGGCGCGGGATGCGCGCCTCCAGCAGATACAGCTTGCGCAGCGCGTCGGGGCGTGCGGCGAAGGCCGCCAGTACCGCATTGAGGCCGAACAGCCGCAGCTCATCGCCGCCGCGCCCGCCGCCACCCGTGGCCGCTGCCGGTGCCACCGGACGCGTCACCGGCGTGGCACGCGGGGGACGGGCCGACGGTCGACGGTTGTTCCAGGGGTTGTTCACTTACTGCATCTCCTGCTTGCGCTGCCGCCAGAAGTCGGCGTTCTTGATTCCCAGGGCATCCGGGTCGAACACCGGGTCCAGCCCCATCTGCTTCTGCCGCTCGTAATCGCGCAGGGCCAGCATCGCCGGCTTCTGGATGATCAGGATGGCGATGATGTTCAACCACGCCATCAGGCCCACGCCGATGTCGCCCAGCGCCCACGCCAGGGTGGCGTTGTTGAACGCGCCGAACACGACCATGCCGATGATGCCCAGCCGCAGCACCAGGACCGTCAGCGGGCGATGCTTGTTCTGGTTGACATAGGTCAGGTTGGTCTCGGCCATGTAGTAATAGGCCATGATCGTGGTGAAGGCGAAGAAGAAGATCGCGATGGCCACGAACGATGCGCCCCACCCCGGCAGCACGGCTTCCACGCCGGCCTGCGCGTAGCCGGCACCTTCAGGAATGCCGGCCAATCCCTGGAAGACCGGGGCGGCACCGGCCACCGGCGAGTACACGTTGTAGGTGCCGCTGGCCAGGATCAGGAAGGCGGTGGCGGTACACACCATCATGGTGTCGAAGTAGATGGCAAACGCCTGCACGTAACCCTGCTTGGCCGGGTGCGACACCTCGGAAGCGGCGGCCGCATGCGGACCCGAGCCCTGCCCGGCCTCGTTGGCATAGATGCCGCGCTTGATGCCCCATTCCACGGCCAGACCCATCATCGCGCCGAAGGCGGCGTGGGTGCCGAAGGCACTGTCGAAGATCAGACGGAACATGTCCGGCACGCGGTCATAGTTGACCACCATGATGACGATGGCCATCAGGATGAAGGCGGCCGCCATGAACGGCACCACGATCTCGGCGAAGGTGGCGATGCGCTTGACGCCGCCGAAGATCACCACGCCCAGCAGCAGGGCCACCACGATGCCGATGCCCAGCTTCAGGCCCTGCACCGCGTCCATGCCGAACATCTGGCCGTCCATCGGGCCGCACAGCGCACCGCCGCGGCAGGCGTTGATGATGCTGTCAGCGATGGCATTGGCCTGCACGCCCGGCATCAGGAACCCGGCGGCCACGATGGTGGCCAGGGCAAACGCCATGGCATACCACTTCAGGCCCATGGCCTTCTCAATGTAATAGGCCGGGCCGCCGCGATAGCGGCCTTCGGCGTCCTTGGTCTTGTAGATCTGCGCCAGGGTGCATTCCACGTAGGAGGTGGAGGCGCCCAGGAAGCCCATCACCCACATCCAGAAGATGGCGCCGGGACCGCCGAAGGCGATGGCGGTTGCCACACCGGCGATGTTGCCGATCCCCATGCGGCCGGCCATCGACATGGCCAGCGCCTGGAACGAGGAGACGCCGGCGTCGGACTTTTCGCCCTTGACGGTGAGGCGGCACATCTCAAGGAAACCGCGGATCTGCATGAACCGGGTACGCAGGCTGAAGAACAGGCCGGCACCGAGGCAGACGGCGATCAACGCCTTGCTCCAGATGATGCTGTTGATGAAATGTACGGTTGCTTCCACGCGCGCTCTCTCCAGTCGGCGGGTTGGTCGGACGTCCCGTCGGCTGAGGGGAACCGCTCGATTCTCCACCAACTCGGCCGCGCGCGATACCCGTAAATGCCCGCTCCGCAAGCATCTGCAATGATTTTCAATGTCGCCGGGGTATGGTGCGGACGCACCGTCGCCGCCCCCGACCTTGGCCGGCGACGGCCCGGCAAGGTCAGGACAACGCGGCTGCGGGTGGACGGGGCAGCGGGGCTGGAGGCAGCGGGGCAGAGCCCCGCTCTACCGCGCGGCAGTGGTCAGGCGTGGCCGCCGACCGAGGGCGTATCGCGCTCCTGCTGCTCCAGCTGGCGCTTCACTGTCTCCGGCGAGCGCGTGTACGGCGCCAGACGCGCATAGAACGCCGGCACCACGAACAGCGACAGGAAGGTCGACAGGGTGACGCCGAAGATCACCACCACACCGATGGTGCCACGGCTGGCCGAGCCCGGCCCGCCGGCCACCACCAGGGGCACCGCACCGACCACGGTGGCGATGGAGGTCATCAGGATCGGACGCAGGCGCACCTGTGCAGACTCGATGATCGCCTCGCGCACACTGCGTCCGTCATCGCGCAGCTGGTTGGCGAACTCGACGATCAGGATGCCGTTCTTGGCCGCCAGGCCGACCAGCATCACAATGCCGATCTGGCTGAACAGATTGACCGTACCGCCACTCACCCACAGGCCCACCAGTGCGCCAAGCACCCCCAGCGGCACGGTGAGCATGATGGTCAGCGGATGGATGAAGCTCTCGAACTGGGCGGCCAGCACGAGATAGACCACCAGCAGGGCCATCGCGAAGGTCAGCAGCACGGCGCTGCCCGAACTCTGGTACTCGCGCGACTCGCCCTTCCAGTTGATCTGCGCGTGCTGCGGCAGCTCTTCGGCCACCACCTGCTGGGCCCAGGCGATGGCCTCGCCCAGCGGATATCCCGGCGCCAGACCGGCGCTGATGGTGATCGAGCGCAGCCGGTTGAAGCGGTTGAGCGTACCGGCCTCGGCCACCTCGCTGAGCGTGACCAGGTTGGACAGCGGCACCAGCTCGCCGCCGCTGGCACGCACCCGGATGGCGGCCAGATCGGCCGGCGTGGCACGGCCGTCGCGGCCGGCCTGCACCAGCACGTCGTATTCCTCGCCGTTGTCCACGAAGGTGGTCACGCGGCGGGAGCCCATCATGGTCTCCAGCGCCGAGCCGATCGCGGTGACCGATACGCCCAGGTCCGCAGCGCGCTGCCGGTCGATGTTGACCCGCATCTGCGGGCGGGTTTCCTTGTAGTCCGAGTCGGCGCCGACCAGACCGGGGTTGTCGGCGATGCGCAGCAGGATGCGGTCGCGCCATTGGGCGATCTCGGCATACTCCGGCCCACCGAGCACGATCTGGAACGGCTGACCGCCGCCGCGCACCAGGCCACCGCCCACCTGTGTGCGCACGCGCACGCCGCTGAGAGTGTCCAGTTCCTTCTGCAGCTGGTTGGCGACGTCCGGCGTGGACTCGCTGCGCTGGCGCCAGGGCTGCAGGAACACGCTCACGCGGCCGGTATGCATCTCCTCGCTGGCCCCCCATCCGCCGGGTACGCGCGGGTTGGCACGCACGATCGGCTTGTCCTCACCGACGTGCGGAGCCAGCAGCGCTTCGACCTGCTGCACCTGACCCACGGTGTAATCGTAGCCCGCCCCTTCCGGGCCATCGATGACGATCTGGAACGAGCCACGGTCTTCGGCCGGCGCCAGTTCCGAGGGCAGGCTGCGGATCAGCAGCCAGCTGGCCAGCAGGGTCAGCACCATCACCACCAGGTAGATCCAGGTACGGTCGACATGGCGGTCCAGCACCCGCGCATAGCCACCTGCCACACGCTCCAGGCTCCGGTTGATCCACCCGTGCAGGCCGCGCGGCGGCTGCCCGGTGTGCGGCTTGAGCAGCTTGGAGGCCATCATCGGGGTCAGGGTCAGCGCCACGAACGCCGACAACGCCACGGCGGCTGCCAGGGCCACTGCCAACTCGCGGAACAGGCGACCGGTATTGCCTTCCAGGAAGCCCACCGGCAGGAACACCGCCACCAGCACCGCGGTGGTGGCGATCACCGCGAACGCCACCTGGGTGGTGCCACGTTTGGAGGCCACCAGGGGCGGCTCACCCAGATCGATGCGGCGCTGCACGTTCTCCACCACCACGATGGCATCGTCCACCACCAGGCCGATACACAGCACCAGCGCCAGCAGGGTCAGCAGGTTGATCGAAAAATCAAAGGCGTACAACGCGATGAAGGCGGCCACCAGACAGACCGGCACGGTCACCGCAGGAATCAGGGCTGCGCGGAAGCTGCCAAGGAACAGCCAGATCACCGCCAGCACCAGGATCATCGCCTCTACCAGCGTGGCATAGACGCGGTCCACGGCCGCTTCGATGAAGGTGGTGTTGTCGAAGGTGACGAAGATATGGGTGCCGTCGGGCAGCGTCGGTGCGATGCGCTCGGCCTCGGCGCGCGCGGCACGCGCCACATCCAGCGAGTTGGCGGTGGAGGTCTTGACGATACCCAGACCGATACCCGGCTCGCCGTTGCTGCGGAAGTAGGCGCGCCGCTCGGCCGAGGCCAGTTCGATGCGTGCCACGTCGCCCAGCCGCACGACGTAGCCATCATTGCCCTTGCCAAGCGGAATGGTGGCGAAGTCCTCCGGCTTCACGTAATTGCGCTCTACCCGCAGGGTGAAGTCGCGGTCGGCCGACTCGATGCGGCCGGCCGGCAGTTCCACGTTCTCGTTGCGCAGCGCGCTCTCCACGTCTCCTGTGGTCAGCCCACGCGCGGCCAGCTGGTCACGGTCCAGCCAGACCCGCATGGCATAGCGCTGGCGGCCACCGATACGCACCTGCGCCACGCCGTCCAGGCTGGAGAAGCGATCCACCACGTAACGGTCGGCGTAGTCACTCAGCGCCAGGGTGTCCATCGTCGAGGAGGACATGTTGAACCAGATGATCGCATCGGCATCGCTCTCGACCTTGGCGATTTCCGGCGGCCGTGCCTCCTCGGGCATGCGGTCGGCCACCCGGCTGACCGCATCGCGCACATCGTTGGCAGCGGCCTCGATATCACGGTTGGAGGTGAACTCGATGCTTACCTGCGCGCGCCCGTTGGTGCTGCGCGCGTTGATCATGTCGATGCCTTCGATGCCGGCCAGCGCATCTTCGAGCACCTGGGTGATGCGGCTCTCGATCACCGCAGCCGAGGCACCGGTGTAATCCACCGATACCGAGACGATCGGCGGATCGATCGCCGGCAGCTCACGCAGGGTCAGCCGGGTGAAGGACATCACGCCCAGCACCAGCAGCAGCAGACTCATCACCACGGCAAACACCGGCCGCTGGATGGAGATGTCGGAGAGCTTCATCCGGCGTTGCCTTCCACGCCCGGCAGCGGGAGCGCTTCGGGCTCAGGCGCCTTGATCGGCTGCACCTCGCTGGCCGCCACCTTCAGGCCCGGGCGCAGCTTGCCGGTGCCATCCACCACGATGCGGTCGCCGCTGGACAGGCCGCGGGTGATCTCCACCGCGCCCGCGCGCCGGGCACCGGTGACCACGTCCACCCGCTCGACCGTGCTGTCCGGCTTGAGCGTGTAGACGAAGGACTCGCGGCCGACCTGGACCACGGCGATCTCCGGAATCACCAGCGCCTGCCGTTCCGGGCGGAACAGGCGCACTTCCAGCAGCATGCCCGGACGCAGCGCGTGATCGCGGTTGTCGAAGTCGGCGCGCACCGTGACGGCACGCGACAGCGGGTCGATCCGGGCATCGATGGTGCTCACCCGGCCCTCGAAGGTGCGACCCGGCCACGCCACGCTGGTGGCATCGACCCGGTTGCCGACATCCATTGCCGCAAACTCGGCTTCCGGCACCTGGAAATCCACATGCATGCGCTCGATGTCGTCGAGGGTCGCGATGGCGGTGGTCGGGGTGACCAGCGAGCCTGGGCTGACCTGGCGGATGCCCAGCATCCCGGCAAACGGCGCCCGCACACGGCGGTCCCCGATGTCCGACTGCATTTCCGCCACACGCGCTTCGGCCGCGTCGCGGATCGCCTTCTGGCTGTCCAATGTCGCGCTGGAGACCAGCCGCTGCTGCGCCAGCTCGCGCTGGCGCCGGTAAAGCTGGTCGGCTTCGGCGAAGGTGGCCTGGGCCTGCGACAAGGCCGCTTCCTGGGCCTGGCCGCGCAACGTCACCAGTGGCGCGCCGGCGGCAACCTGCTGGCCGCTCTCGAAGTGCACCTTCTCGATGATCTCGCTGACCTTGGCGGTCACGGTGATCGATTCGCGCGCACGCGCCGTGCCCAGCGCCAGCAGGGTATCGCTCCAGGCGGTGGGTTCGACCACCTGGCTGGTCACCGGCACATCAGTGCCGGTGGCACGGGCGCTCTGGGCCGGCCCCCGGTTGCAACCGGACACCAGAACCAGAGCCAGGCCCACGAGGGTGCCAGCGGCGATACGTCGCAACATGGAAAGTCCTGCCTCTTGCATGACCGGCGAGTGTAGGGGGCGCGCCGCGAAGGCCGTATGTGCCAAGCGTTTACTCTTCGGGACGGACCTTCCGGTGGCAAGCGAAAGCCTTTCCATGCAAGGGTTTGCCGGGGATGTCGGCATGTGTCGCTTTGTGTCCACGGGCCAGCTGCGACAGCCCGCATAGGCCAGTGCGCCAGGACCACGCGTCCAGGCGCACCAGCCGCTGCCCGTTAGTAGCGGTAATCCAGCTTCAACCAGGCGGTCCTGCCCGGCTCGGCAATGCGCACCGGCTCGGCCGGGAAACCGAAATCGGCGCTGCCGGCCAGATTGAGGTGTTCGCTGTAGTAGCGGTCGAACACGTTGTCCACGCCTGCGCTGACGCGCAGCGCAGGTGTGACCCGGTAGGCCGCATTCAGGGCCAGCGTGGCAAAACCGGCGCTGGGTCCCAGGTCGCGTGCCACGACGTTGCCCTGCCCCGGCGCTACCCGATGCTGCGCGGTCACCCCACGCAGCAATGCCCCGGCGCTCCAGTCCTGCCCCTGCCACTCCAGATTCAGCCGGGCCTCCAGCGGTGGCATCTGCGGCAAGGGGCGCCCGGTGTCGCGGTTCTCGCCCCAGGCATAGGCCAGACTGCCGCCCAGCAGCCATTGCTCGGCCATCTGCCAGCTGGCGCCTGCCTCGGCGCCGGCAATGCGGGCCTGCACGTTGTCAGCCTGGCTGGTGCTGCCCATCATGCCGCCGTCGCGGTAGGTGAACAGGATGTAGTCGTCGAGACGACCGGCGTAGGCCGAGACCCATGCCTGCAGTTGCGCGGTGCGGAACTGCAGGCCGATATCGAGTTGGGTCGTACGCTCCGGCGCGATGGCGGTGAACGCGTTCACTGCCCCCTGCGGCCCCTGGTTGGGCGAGAACAGCTCCCAGTAATCGGGCATGCGCGCACTCCGGCCGAGCCCGGCGTACCAGGTCAGCCCGCCCTGCAGGTCACGCTCATGGCGCACGAAACCGCTGCCCAGCCATTGCTGCCGACGTGCATCGAAGCTCGGGTTGGGCACGGCCATCATGCCGCTGCCAAGGCTGCGACGCAGATCGTGAACGCGCGCGCGGTCGATGCGCAGGCCGCTGATCCAGCGCTTGCCGGTGTCGGCGCCAAGCGTCATTTCGCTGAAGACGCCTTGCCGCCGGAACTGCGCATCGGTGGTTTTTGGCAGCGCCCGGTAGGCACCGCGGCCCATGGCATTGCGGCCGCGATGGCGGCTGTCCTCGGCATCCACGCCGGCGACGACGGCAACGTCCTGCCACCGCCATTCGGCGCTGACGCGACCACCGCGCGTGCGCCGGTCGACGTTGGACGCCATCGGCATCGGCATGCTGCTGGCCGGGTTCGGCGTGCGCAGCGTGTAGTTGTCCATCACGTGGTCGGCGACGTTGTCATACACGTTGGCGTCGATACGGTCCCACGCACCTGGCAGGTTGCGCTTTTCAAACCGTGCCGCATGGCTGGTGCGCTTGAACATGGCACCGTCCATGCCGCGCCCGGCGTATCGGGCAATCGCATCGCCTGCGCCTGCGGAGATTTCCAGCAACGTGTCCGGGTCCGGTGTCCAGCCCACGGCGACGTCACCGTTCCACTTGCGCCACTTCGACGGCACGACCTGGCCGCGGCCATCGTGATAGTCGTCGGACTCGGAACGGTTGCCGCTGGCGCGCACGTAGCCTTGCGGCATCCCGGCGGTAAGGTCCAGCACCTGGTCGTTGCGGTTGCGCGAGCCCGCCAATGCGCTGCCCTCGGCGCGCAGGCCGGCCGTGTCAAAGCGTGGCGTGTCGCGTTCTAAGCGGATGGTGCCGGCCGACGCGCCCGCCCCCCAGCGCACACTCTGCGGGCCCTTGATGATGGTCAAGCGGTCGTAGGTTTCCGGGGAGATATAGGACAGCGGGTTGTCCATCCGCGAGGGACACGCCCCGATGAGGTTGCCGTCGTTGCTGAGGATGTTCAGGCGTGAACCGAACATGCCGCGCAGCACGGGGTCGCCGTTGGTGCCGCCGTTGCGGACGGCGGCAAAGCCGGGGACCGTTTTCAGATAGTCGGCGCCATCGCTGGCCGGCACCGGTTGCCGCGGCAGACGCGGATCGGTGACCCAGTGCAGGGCGGATCGGGGAGCGGCGGCAGTGACCACCAGGGTGTCCAGGGTATGAGCATCGTCGTGGTAAGGGGCCTGGGCGTGGGCGGGCTGGGCCAGGACAGCCAGGGCGAGGCAGGCCGGCAGGCGCGCCAAGGCGCCCGCGGCGGGGGAAATCCGGTTCATTGCAGAACTCCAGTCATGCGCACAGCAGCGGTCGCCTTGCGGAGACCGCACTGTAGAAAGAGGCGGGTAAATCAGCGCAGTACGTGGAGCATGGGCGGTCCGCGGGCGCCATGGGCCGGCCAGCACAGGCCTGCCGGTGTCGGCGATGCCCGATGGCAGTGGGGCCGTGTACGCCATACCTGGCGCGCCAGCAGCAGGAGGCAGGCGGCCAGCCACGGCAGCAGCCGGGTGGCCAGCACGCAGTACTCGCAGGCCTCGCCGTGCAGGGCGTGCGGACCGGCCGGTGCTGACGCAGGCGCGGTTGCCGCCCCGGCGTGGTGCGAGTGCGGGCCCTGTTCCAATGCGGGGGCGGCGTGCGGCTGCAGCACCCGGCTGACCAGCGGCGCAAGCACCATCAGCAGCGTCGCCAGCAGGGCGAGCTGACCGATCCAGCGGTGCGGGCGACGGCGACGATTCACCCGTCCAGTCTAGAGAGCAGACCGTCCAGCATCCTGCGACGAACCGTCGCACGCACAGCCCGTGCGCGTGGCTTCAGCGCTCTGGCAGGTGACGACCGTTGGTCATCACGCCCCGGCTCCTGGTAGGTGACGACCGTTGGTCGTCACGCCCCTCCTGGTAGGTGACGAACGTTGGTCGTCACGCTTCGGCTCCCGGTAGGTGACGACCGTTGGTCGTCACGCTTTTGCGGCGCAGCCGGGCAGAGCCCCGCTCTACACGGGCATCGTTGCGCTGGCGCGGTGCACCGACCGTCAGGAGGTGATGGTCTGGGTCAGCGATTCCCACGTAGGGGGCAGCGGCCAGCTGGCCTGCTGGTTGCCGTCGAGAACGCGCCGCAGGTCACGCGGATCGATCTGCGGGGCAAGCACGTGCACCAGCTCCAGCGCGTAATCGCGCAGTACACGATCACGCGGCAGCACCGCCCAGGCCACGCACTCGGCGATCGGCTCGGGCGCCACCCACGCGCGCAGGTCATGGTCGGCCGCGCTCACCGCCATCTCGGCCAGCAGCCCAACGCCGAGGCCAGTGCGTACGTAGGTCTTGATCAGGTCCGCGTCCAGGGCGGTCAAGGCGATATCCGGTACCAGCCCCGACGCGGCGAACGCACGCTGCAGCGACGAGCCGCTGCGGGTCGACGACTCATAGCTGACCAGCGGCTGCCGGGCCAGCGCGGCGAGGTCCGGCGCGCGCCCGGCTCGGTCCAGCGGGTGTCCTTTCGGCACCAGCACCAGACGTCGCCAGCGGAACAGCGGCACGGCGATGCCCGCACTGGGCTCGGCACCGGCGGTGCTGATCACCGCGATGTCCGCATCCCCCTGGCTGAGCAGGTCCAGCGCATCGCTCTCGGCGGCCTGCTGCAGGTGCACGCTGACCTGCGGATAGGTGTGCTTGATCCGCGCCACGGCCGGCGGCAGTACGAAGCGGGCCTGGGTGTGGGTAGTGGTGAGCACCAGCTGTCCCTGGCTCTCGCGGCGCTGGTTTGCCGCATAGGTGCGGATGTTGTTGGCTTCGGCCAGCACAGCGCGCGCGCGGCTGATCACTTCCACGCCGGCCGGGGTCACCGTCTCCAGGCTGCGCCCCTTGCGCACGAACAACAGAAAGCCCAGCTCGTCCTCCAGCTGCTTGAGCTGCTTGGACAGGCCAGGCTGAGTGGCATGCACGCGTGACGCGGCCAGCGTGATGTTCAGCTCGGCGTCGGCGATGGCAACCAGATAGCGCAGCTGGGTCAGCGTCATGGGAAGGCAGGGCGCGTGGGGCGGAAGGCCCACTCTAGGTCATGTGCCGTCACCAGCTTATAACCAAACGTTGTCTATCAAGGGAATCTGGTCATTTCCGGCGGTCATATGCCGGCGCTACGGTCAGCCGGCAAAGGCTGGCCTGACGACCAGCCCTCCCCTTCTGCCCGCCGCGCGCCGGCGCGGCCTCACCGGAGCGCCCCATGGCCCTGTACGACTCCATCCTGGACACCATCGGCAACACCCCCATCGTCAAGCTGCAGCGACTGGCCCCGCCGGACGTGACCCTGTATGCCAAGGTGGAATCCTTCAACCCGGGCGGCTCGGTCAAGGACCGCCTCGCTCTGGCCATCATCCTCGACGCGGAAAAGCGCGGCGTGCTCAAACCTGGCGACACCATCGTCGAAGCCACCTCGGGCAATACCGGGGTGGCACTGGCCATGGTGGCCGCCGCGCGCGGCTACAAGTTCGTCGCAACGATGGTGGAGACCTTTTCCGTCGAACGACGCAAACTCATGCGCGCCTTTGGTGCCAAGGTCATCCTCACCCCTGCTGCCGAGCGCGGCAGCGGCATGGTGCGCAAGGCACGCGAACTGGCCCAGGCCCACGGATGGTTCCTGGCCAGCCAGTTTGCCAACCCGGCCAACCCCGCCTACCACCGCAGCACCACCGCGGCCGAGATCCTGCGCGACTTCGCCGGCAGGCGCCTGGACTATTTCGTCAGCGGCTGGGGCACCGGCGGTACCCTGACCGGCGTGGGCGAAATGCTCAAACTGGCCCGTCCGCAGACCCGCATCATCGCCACCGAGCCGGCCGGCGCAGCACTGCTCAAGGGCGAGGACTGGAAGCCACACAAAATCCAGGGCTGGACCCCGGACTTTGTGCCGGACGTGCTCAACCGCGAGGTCGTCGATGAACTGCTGACCGTCGATGACGAGACGGCCATCGCCACCGCGCGCCGGCTTGCCGCCGAGGAGGGTCTTTTTGTCGGTATTTCCGCTGGCGCGACGTTGGCCAGCGCGCTGGAGGTGGCCCAGCGGGCCGAACCGGGCGCGGTGCTGCTGGCGATGTTGCCCGATACCGGCGAACGTTACTTCTCCACGCCGTTGTTCGCGGACGTCAGTGAAGGTTCCGATGACGAGTGGCTGGCCGGCCTGCCCTGACCCGCGCTTGCCTGCAGTTACCCCGAACGCCCGCGCCTGCCGCGGGCGTTCGCATGTGAGGGCCATGCGCAGTGCCGGTTCACCCGGCGTTCGCAGCATGTGAGACCGTCATGACGCAGCATGCATGCGCGGTCCGCTACGGTGCCGCAATCGCCCCGCACGCGTCGTGCGGTCCCACCAGAGCAAGGAGACGGACGCATGAAGATCGAAGTTTGGCAGGGTGACATCACGACCCTGGCGGTGGATGCGATCGTCAATGCGGCAAACGAGAGCCTGCTCGGCGGCGGTGGCGTGGACGGCGCCATCCATCGCGCCGCAGGCCCCGAGCTGTTGGCCGAATGCCAGGCCCTGCCCGAGGTGCGGCCCGGCGTGCGCTGTCCAACCGGCGAGGTGATCGCTACCGCCGCGTACGGGCTGCCTACCGCCCATGTGCTGCATACCGTCGGCCCGGTCTGGCAGGGCGGCCTGCGGCATGAGCCGGAGCTGCTGGCCAACTGCTACTGGAAATCCCTGCAGCTGGCCGAGAAACTCGGAGCGCATTCAATCGCCTTTCCGGCCATCAGCTGTGGCGTGTTTGGTTATCCGCTGCAGCAGGCTGCACGCATTGCCGCAACCGAAACACTCGCCTGGCAGCGCAGCCACCGGCATCCCCAGCGGATCATTCTGGTCGCGTACAACGCTGCCACCCGCAAAGCCTACGAACAGGCGCTCTGCAACGCAGGTCAGGAATCCTCCGCGCCGAGCGGTCAGGGATTCGACTTTGCCGACTGGGCGAGCCCCGCACTGCGCACAGCCTGAGGGCTGCGCTGGCGTCCGGCCCCACCGGACGCCAGGGCCCGTCCCACGGGCAGCGGAAAACAGGCAAGAAAAAAGCCACCAGCGTGTGCTGGTGGCTTCTGTCTGGTGGGCCGTCAAGGATTCGAACCTTGGACCTATTGATTAAGAGTCAACTGCTCTACCAACTGAGCTAACGGCCCCGAAAACTAGACGAATAATGTAGCGTGTTCTTCGTCTTCCTGCAACACCTCCATCGCAGCGCGACGAGGGTCTGAATCAATGGGGTGGCTGAGGGGATTCGAACCCCCGACCACCGGAATCACAATCCGGTACTCTAACCAACTGAGCTACAGCCACCACTGAAACTTGTCAGCAACCTTCCCGAGAGAAGAAATGCTGTTCGCCGTAGCGAGTCCGATATTCTTATGGAGTCACGGAAGAAATGCAAGCATTTCTTCACGACGCTTCACTGCGTGCCTGCCAGATGCAGTGCGCGGTGCTGTTCCACCACCCGCAGCAGCTGATCGGTCGGCGTCGCCCCCCGCTCGGTGCCCAGGCGCGCGAAGTCCTGCCAGTCGGCCAGCGCCAGCTGATTGAGCACCAAGGCGTCCACCGCGATGCGGTGCATTGCCCAGGCCGGCAACAACCGCTGCGGCATGTGCCCATGTATCAGCTCAACCATGTTGGTATGGCTGCGCGCACTGCGCACGCGATCCAGAACCGCCCTGAAGCCGTCTTCCGGGCCTTCGAAATACTGCACGAAGCGCTGGCCATCGAACAGCAGCACCCCGGTGACCCCGGCGAGGCGGTTGAAGTACGTCGCGTCGGCGGTTATCTCATCCACCTTCTCAAGCGGCACGCCCTCAACGAGCGAGCTGGCGTATACGACTGCCTTGATCGGCACGGTTGCCCTCCAAACACGACACACCTTGTCGTGCAACAATGCTAACTCCGTTCATATTTGTGAGTAGCGCTTTATTTCTGAACAATTTATCTTTCGACACGGAGACGTGCGGAAACGTAGTGGGTGCCGTCGCACGACGACGAGCAGCTGCGAGCATTGCATACGGGAAGGGAGAACCGGACAGGACGTGAGATGGCGCGCCCGACAGGAATCGAACCTGTAACCGCCGGCTTAGAAGGCCGGTGCTCTATCCAGTTGAGCTACGGGCGCTCGAACCGGATTGCGACCAATGCCGACGCGAACGGTGGATTGGTCGGGGTAGAGGGATTCGAACCCCCGACATCCTGCTCCCAAAGCAGGCGCGCTACCAGACTGCGCTATACCCCGGTGTTTCGTCCTGGCGACAACGGAGGCCGCAAGGGTCGAGCATTGTCGCCGCCCCTGGCGCGCAGGTCAATCTGAATGTGCGACACGCGGCGGCGCCGGCCCCCTCACCCGGCATCCGTTATGCTCTGGAGCGGCAGGCCAGATGGCCCTTCTTCCTTTCTGTACGGAGAATGCAGATGCGCAGTGGCAACCCGGCTCTTTCAGAGTCCACCTTCCTCGACCTGGGCAGCGGCAGTGTCGTTGCCCGCCCCGACCAGGCCATGACCCTCAACGGCACGGTCAACAAGACCGGGCTTCTGCTGTTGCTGGCCGTGCTCACCGCCGCCTACGCCTGGAGCCAGGCCATCGCCCCGGACGGCAGCATGACGCCGGCCGGCTCCCTGTATGCCATCGGCGGCGCCATCGGCGGGTTGGTGCTGGCGCTGGTCACGGTGTTCAAGAAGACCTGGTCACCAGTCACCGCGCCGATGTACGCGCTGGTCGAAGGCTTGTTCCTGGGCGCCATCTCGGCGATGTTCGAAGCCCGCTTCCCGGGCATCGTCTTCCAGGCCGTGCTCGCCACCTTCGGCACGCTGGTGGCGATGCTGCTGGCTTACCGCACCGGCATGATCAAGGCGACGGAGAACTTCAAGCTGGGCGTATTCGCCGCCACCGGCGGTATCGCCCTGCTCTACCTGGTGTCGTTCGTGCTGAGCTTTTTCGGCATCAACGTGCCGATGATCCACGACTCGGGCTGGCTGGGCATCGCCTTCAGCGTCTTCGTGGTCGTGGTCGCCGCCCTGAATCTGGTGCTGGATTTTGACTTCATCGAAACCGGCGTCGAGCGCGGTGCACCCAGATACATGGAGTGGTACGGCGCGTTCGGCCTGATGGTCACCCTGGTGTGGCTGTATGTGGAGTTCCTGCGGCTGCTGTCGAAGATCCAGCAGCGCTGAGGCAGGCGGAGGCCTGCCGCAGCAGCGGCAGGCCACGCACCCGTCCCGATGTCACCGGGCGTAATGAACCTGCAGATGATCCACCAGCGCGCGCACCTTGGGGGCCAGCGCGCGGGCATGGGGGTAAAGTGCGAAATACTGCCGGTGCCCGGCATGCCAGGCCGGCAGTACGCGTACCAGGCGGCCACTACGCAGATCTTCCTGCACTGTCAGCGCGGTGAACAGGCTGATGCCCATGCCTGCCTGCACTGCCGCATGCAGCGCAGGCGTTGAATCCACGCACAACCTTGAACCGGGCGACACGCTGGCCTTGGCACCGCGCGGCCCGTGCAGCGCCCAGTCCGGCGCCGGCCCACCCTTGGGGCTGAAGCCGAGCAGCTGGTGGCGTTCCAGCTGGGCGGGACTGCGCGGCAGCCCGTGCTGCCCGAGGTAGGCCGGTGTGGCCACCATGACGCGCTCGCATTGGGCCAACGGCCGGGCCACCAGTTGACTGTCCGGCAAGGTCGCCGCAATGCGCAGCGCCATGTCGAACCCGCCGCCGACCACATCCACCAGCTGGTCATCGGCACTGAGGTCGATGGCCACCTGCGGGTACTGCGCCAGAAAACCGGGCAGCCAGTAAGGCAGCTCTTGACTTGCCACCACCTGCGGCACGCTCAACCGCACCGTGCCACTGGGCACCGCCTGCGCAGCACGGGCGCGGTTGTCGGCCAGTTCGAGGCGGTCCAGCAGCGCCACCGCCTCCTGGTAGTAGCGGGCACCGGCCTCGGTCAGCGAGCTGCGGCGGCTGTTGCGGTCCAGCAGCCGCACCTGCAGGTGTTCCTCAAGCTGGCGCAACTGCCGCGACACAGCCGAATGGGTGGTGCCCAGACGCTCGGCGGCAGCAGTGAAACTGCCTGCTTCGACGATGCAGCGTAACGCCCGCAGCGCTGCGAAATGGTCCATCGTTGGCCGGCTCACGTGGGCCCGCCACATGCGGGCCTCGTCAGCTTATCAGGCCGCCGCCACGTCCACGCGCACGGGCAGGGCCAGCAGCTGGGCGGTGGACAGCACTTCGGCGTAGGTGTCCTCCAGTGTCGCCAGGCTTGCCGCATGTAGGGTGCGATGGTCGATGCGGCTGCCATCGGACAGGTCCAGGTCACGGCTGGCCACGGCATCGCCCACCACGATCACGCGGTAGCCACGCGGCGCGGCGGCGGCATCGCGGGCGGCACCGGATACGCAGGCGTGGGTCTGCAGGCCGGTGATGATCAGGGTATCGATCCCATGCGCAGTCAGCGCCGCGTCGATGGCCGCTGCCGAAGCGCCGGCGAACACGCTGACATTGTCCTTTTCAACCACAACCTCACCCGCACGCGGCTGCATCTGCGGATGGAACGCGGCCTGGCTGCTGCCGGCAGCGAACAGCGGAGCACCGGCAGGCAGCACGTGGGCGACATGGATGACCCGCATGCCATGGCGATCGGCGAGCGTCAAAACGCGGTGCGTCTGCTGGAGGGCAGCTTCGCCGTCGGGGATGACCATGCGGCCGCCCGGATGGTCGATGGCCAGGTCGGCATCGAAGTACTCGTTCTGGAAGTCGATCACCAGCACCGCGGTGCGCGCAGGCTGCAGCGCGGTGGTCAAGGGGGCACCGGCCATCTGCCGGATGGTGGGGTGGGATGCAGAGGTCATCAGCGCGGGTCCGGTTGGAAAAGGGAAGCCAGCTTGCGCCCGGGCCTGCACCGGAACCAGCCAGCCCGTGTCACAGAGGCTGTGCGTTTCCAGCACAGACGCCGCCCTTGCCGCCAGAACGGAACAGGGCGCCCGAGGGCGCCCTGTGGGGGTGCAGCCGTCCGCGCCGCCGGCTTACAGGCGGCTGGCGATGGCCTTGGCAAAGCCCATGGTGTTGCCGGTGCCGCCCAGGTCCCCGGTCAGCGAGTCCTTGGCTTCAAGCGTGGCGACAATGGCCTTGCGCAGACGCTCGGCGTTGTCCGGCTGGCCGATATGGTCCAGCATCTGGGCTGCTGCCAGCAGCAGCGCGCACGGATTGGCCTTGCCCTGGCCGGCGATGTCCGGCGCGGTGCCGTGCACCGCTTCGAAGATCGCCGCGTCCTTGCCGATGTTCGCACCCGGGGCCAGCCCCAGGCCGCCCACCAAGCCGGCGCACAGGTCGGAGATGATGTCGCCGAACAGGTTGGTGGTGACGATCACATCGAACTGTTCCGGACGCATCACCAGCTGCATGCAGCAGTTGTCGACGATCATTTCCTGGAACTCGATGTCCGGATACTCGGCGGCGATTTCACGGGCAACATTCAGGAACAGGCCCGAGGTGGACTTGATGATGTTCGCCTTGTGCACGGCGGTCACCTTCTTCCGGCCGGTGCTGCGGGCCAATTCGAAGGCGTAGCGCACGATGCGGTCCGAGCCCTTGCGCGTGATGCGGGTGCCCGAGAAAGCGGTCTCACCGTCAGCGGAGACTTCCTGACCCTCGGCCAGATAGGCACCTTCGGTGTTCTCACGCACCGTGATGAGGTTCACCTTGTCAAAGCGCGACTTGGTGTTCGGGAAGGTGTGCGCCGGGCGGACATTGGCGTAGAGGTCGAAATGGCGGCGCAGGCTGACGTTGATCGAGGTGAAACCACCACCGACCGGCGTGGTCAGGGGGCTCTTCAGTGCCACCTTGTTGCGGGCGATCGACTCCAGCGTCACCGCCGGCATCAGGTCGCCGTGCTTTTCCAGCGCGGCCAGGCCGGCGTCAGCGTCTTCGTACTCCAGGCCGGCATTGAGCTGGTCGAGCACGAACAGGGTGGCGTCCATGATCTCCGGGCCGATGCCGTCGCCGCGGATGACCGTGATTTTCTGCGTCATTGATCCAATTCCGAACAGGGGAAAAAACGCCGTCCGGGGGTGTCCGGTGCACCGGCGCATGGGAAGTTTCACCGGCAATTATGCCCTACCCGGCCCCATACCCCAACTCAGCCATTGGTAGTGCCGGGCTCTGCCCGGCACCGCACAACCCTTCCGTCACACGTAGTGCCGGGCTCTGCCCGGCACCGCACATCCCTTCGGTCACACGGAAAGCCGGGCTCTGCCCGGCACCTTCACGACCTCAATGCTCGTGCGCCGCCGGCGCCTCGGCCCCACCTTCCAGCTGGTCCAGGAAGTCCACTGCCCGGCGCAGGTGCGGAATGACGATCGAACCGCCGACCACCAGCCCGACCGAGAACGTCTCGAAAAACTCCTCGCGGTTGACGCCCGCTTCCTTGCACTGGGCCACGTGGTAGCTGATGCAGTCGTCGCAGCGCAGCACCAGCGAGGCCACCAGGCCCAGCAGCTCCTTGGTCTTCACATCAAGCGCGCCGGCCTGGTAGGTCTGCGTGTCCAGCGCGAAGAAGCGCCGCACGACCTGGTTGGGCTCGGACAGGATGCGCTCGTTCATGCGTTTGCGGAATGCGGTGAACTCGGCGATGCGGTCACCCCCGCCCTGCTCGTCGGCCGTGCTCATGCCGGGTCCTTCCCGGCCAGCAGCGGCTCCAGCCGGCCTTCGCGGTGCATGGCCATCATGTCGTCGTAGCCACCCACATGGACGTCACCAACGAAGATCTGCGGCACACTGGTGCGACGGGTCCGGGTCATCATCTTCTCGCGCTCGACCGGGTCCAGGTCGATGCGCACCTCGGTCCATTGCTGGCCCTTGCTCTTGAGGAAGTTCTTGGCGGCCACGCAGTACGGGCAGACGGCGGTGGAATAGATGGTGATGGTCGGCGACGTACCACCGGCGGATGAATCAATCTGGCTCATGGGAAACTCCACGACGTAACGACGGTCTGTATATGGTACCGGTGCGCTGGCAATTCCATGTCGCCACCGCAACACTGTGAACCACCTGCTGGCCCAGCCTGCCCCGCATGCCGCCCGCCCCTGTTCCGAGGAACCGTCGCTTGCGTACCCTGCTGCTCACCGCCGCACTTACCCTGGCCCTGGCTGCACCGCTGGCGCATGCCCAGGATGGCCTGCCTGACATCGGTTCTTCGGCCGGCGAACTGCTGACCCCCGCCCGTCAGGCCGAGTACGGCGCGATGATGCAGCGCGAGCTGCGCAACTACGGCTACCTGCTGGACGACCCGCTGGTGGATGACTGGCTGCAGACCATGGGCACCCGGCTCGGCTCCAACAGCGCCCAGCCGCGCCAGCCCTACACCTTCTTCATGCTCAAGGACCGGCAGATCAACGCCTTTGCCACCTTGGGCGGCTTCATCGGCGTCAACGCCGGCCTGGTGCTCACCGCCGAGCGCGAAGACGAGGTGGCCGCAGTGCTGTCCCACGAAATTGCCCATGTCACGCAGCAGCATGTGCTGCGGGGTGTCGAGCGCGCACAGCGCGACCAGATTCCGATCCTGCTGGGCATGCTGGCCGCCGTCGTGGCGGCGCAGCAGGCCGGCGGCAATTCCAGCGGCGATGCCACCGCGGCGGCCATCACCTCGGGCATGGGCCTGATGCAGCAGCGTCAGATCAACTACACCCGCTCCAATGAATCCGAGGCTGACCGGCTGGGCATCCGCACGCTGGCGCGCAGCGGCTACGACGTGGATGCAATGGCCGGCTTCTTCGAGCGGATGTCGGCGGCCATGCGCGGCAACGAGGGGGGCTACAGCACGCCCGATTTCCTGCGCACACACCCGGTCAACACCACGCGCATCAGCGAAGCCAAGGCGCGCGCCGGGCAGATGAAGAAAGACACCGTGCTGCTGACCACCCAGGTCCCCGGCGGCGTGCGCCAGGAGCGCGTGAATCCGACCGATCCGGCGCTGTCCGAGCCATTGTCGCGTCGCGGCAACCCGCTGCTGCCCTTGTCGCTGCAGGTTCCGCTGGGCCAGCTCAGCCGCGGCCCCAGCGGCAACTTCGACTGGGCGCGCGAACGCCTGCGCGTGCTCAGTGCCGCCACGCCGGCCGAGCTGACCCGCGAGTACCAGGGGCTGGCGCGCAGCCAGCCACAAGGACTCACCCCTGCCCAGCGTTACGGTGCCGCGCTGGCCGAGCTGCGTACTGGTACCAGCGGCGCGGCCTCGGCCGCCCGTGAGCTGGCCACGCTGCTGGAGGCAAACCCGGACAACCTGTGGATCGCGCTGGCGCTGGGCGAGGCCGAGTCACGGTCCGGGCAGCCGGCCAAGGCCAATGCCCGCTTCGAGCAGTTGCTGCATGCGCGGCCGGGCAACCGGCCAGTGGCGCTGACCTACGCCCAGATCCTCAACGAGCAGGGAGGCCGCAGCGCCGGCGAGCGCGCGCAGGCGATGCTGCGCCCGCTGCTGTCACAAAGCGGCAATGATCCGATCTTCCAGCAACGCTTTGCACGCGCCAGCGAACTGGCCGGTGATACCAACCGCGCCAGCGAGGCGTACGCGGAGGCCGCCTTCCTCAACGGTCGTCCCGAGCAGGCCCTGATGCAACTGCAGGCGCTCAAGCGTCGGCCGGATATCGACTATGTGACACGTGCCCGCGTGGACGCCCGCATCGAGGCCATCACCCCCAGCGTGCTGGAGCTGCGCCGTCAGGGCATCAACGACCCGGAGCTGCGTCGCCGCTGATCCTGCGCCGCTGCTGCCTTCACCCCGCAGCGCAGGCCATGGGCGTCCGGCGCGTCACAAACCTGTCATCAAACCGTAGTCTACTGGGCTCATTCCGAAATCCGACAAGCCATACGGTGGGCACGTGCAGAAACGCATCCTGATCGTCGACGACGAACCCGCGATCCGCGAAATGGTGGCCTTCGCGCTGCGCAAGGGCGACTATGAGCCGATCCATGCTGGCGACGCACGCGAGGCGCAGACCGCCATCGCCGACCGCGTCCCGGACCTGATCCTGCTGGACTGGATGCTGCCGGGCACCAGTGGCCTGGATCTGGCGCGGCGGTGGCGCAAGGAAACCCTCACCCGCGAAGTGCCGATCATCATGCTTACTGCCCGCGGCGAGGAAAACGACCGCGTGGGTGGTCTCGAGGCCGGCGTGGACGACTACGTGGTCAAGCCGTTCTCGGCGCGTGAGCTGCTGGCCCGCATCCGTGCCGTCATGCGCCGTGCGCGGGACGATGATGAGGACGGCAGTGTGTCGGTTGGCAGCATCCGCATCGATGGCGCCGCACACCGCGTCTTCGCCAACGACCAGCCGGTGCCGATCGGCCCCACCGAGTACCGCCTGCTGCATTTCTTCATGACCCACCCCGAGCGCGTGTACACCCGTGCGCAGCTGCTGGATCACGTCTGGGGCGGCAGCGTCTACGTGGAAGAGCGCACCATCGATGTGCACATCCGCCGCCTGCGCAAGACGCTGGAACCGTTTGCCGCCGAAAACATGGTGCAGACCGTGCGCGGTGCCGGTTACCGCTTCTCCACCGCGACCTGAGCAGCGGGTACGGCGCTGCTGACCCCGCTGACAGGAACGCCCGCAGGCGGGCGTCCCTCGCAACTCTGCTATAACCCAAGGGTGCCCCCGGGCGGGGCTCCGCACCACTTCCGGAAACGCAATGCCACGCCACATCCGTTCTGCCTGGTTCAAGACCCTGGCCTCGCTGGCCATGGTGCTGCTGCTGGCGGTCGCCGCAGGCAGCCTGCTGGGCCAGCCGTGGATGGCTGTGGCGTTGGCCGCCATCGCCGCGCTGGCATGGCACTACTGGCGTCTGCGCCGGGTGTTGCGCCGGCTCACCGCGCGGCAGCGCTGGGACACCGAGGAAGGGGCCGGCGTCTGGAACGAACTGGACCGCCTGCTGTTCCGCAACCAGGTGGAGATGCGCGTACGCAAACGGCGCCTGCTGGACATGTTGCGCAGTTATCGCGCCGCCGCTGCCGCGCTGCCCGATGCGGTGGTGGTGCTGGACCGCAACAGCCAGCGCGTGCAGTGGTTCAACGAGGCGGCCACCACCCTGCTCGGCCTGCACCATCCCGGTGACCTCGGCCAGGCATTGGCTGCGCGCCTGCAACCGATGCCGTTGGCGCACTGGCTGGCCGGGGGGCGCAATGCCGAGCCGATCCTGGACGTTGCCTCGCCCGTCGATCCGGCAATCCGGCTCAACCTGCGGCTGATTCCGTACTCTGCCGACCACTGGCTGCTGATCGCCCGCGACGTCACCAAGCTGCTGCGTCTGGAGCAGGTGCGCCGTGATTTCGTGGCCAACGTGTCGCATGAGCTGCGTACCCCATTGACCGTGGTGCACGGTTATCTGGACATGATGGACCCGGAGGATTTCCCGGGCACCGGACCGATGCTGGAGGAGATGCGCAAGCAGAGCCAGCGCATGGCCCAGCTGGTGGAAGACCTGCTGACCCTGTCGCGGCTGGAATCGCAGGAGCACACCGAGGAAGAAAGCGTGGCAATGAGGCCGATGCTGGACACTCTGCGGCGCGAAGCCGAAGCCCACAGCCAGGGCCGCCATCAGATCAGCGTCGAGGACCTGGCCGGGGTGGACCTGCTCGGTTCGACCAAGGAGCTGCACAGTGCCTTCTCCAACCTGGTCACCAATGCGGTGCGCTATACCCCGGCCGGCGGCAGCATCAGCGTGCAGTTCCGTCCCGAGGAAACCGGCGTGGTGCTGGTGGTACGTGACAGTGGTTACGGCATTCCTGCCCATCACCTGCCACGGCTGACCGAGCGTTTCTACCGGGTGTCCAGCAGCCGTTCGCGCGAGAGCGGCGGCACCGGTCTGGGGCTGTCCATCGTCAAGCATATTCTCGGCCTGCACCACGCCCGCCTGGAGATCCAGAGCGAGGTCGGCAAGGGCTCGACGTTCGCCTGTCATTTCGATGCCGACCACGTGCGCAGGCGCGAGGCGGTTCCCCTGACCCACGCAGAAGACTGACGCCATGAGCAGCCCTGGATCCCTCCCCGTTCCTTCGATGTCCGACAGCGATCCACTGCGCGATCCGGCGCTGTATCTCAACCGCGAACTTTCGCAGCTGGACTTCAACTTCCGGGTGCTGGCCCAGGCCATGGACGCGCAGGTCCCGCTGCTCGAGCGCCTGCGCTTTCTGTGCATCTCCTGCACCAACCTGGACGAGTTCTTCGAGATCCGCGCGGCCGCGGTGCGCCACGCGCAGGAATTCGGCCTGCCGCCGGCACCGGACGGCATGAGTCCGCAGGCCATTCTGGGGGCCATTCATGACCGCGCCGCACAACTGGTGGACCAGCAGTACCGCTGCTGGAACGAGGTGCTGCGCCCCAGCCTGATGGAGGCCGGAATCGGCGTGCTGGGCCGCAACTCGTGGGATCACCGCCAGAAGCGCTGGCTGCGCGCCTACTTCCGCAACGAGATCATGCCGGTCCTCTCCCCGCTGGGGCTGGACCCGGTACATCCCTTCCCGAAGATCCTCAACAAATCGCTGAACATCGTCGTGGTACTCAAGGGTACCGATGCCTTCGGCCGCTCCGGTCACATGGCCATCGTGCGGGCGCCGCGCTCGTTGCCCCGCATCATCCAACTGCCGGAAAAACTCGGCGGCGCACAGAACTTCGTGTTCCTGTCCTCGGTGCTCTCCGCCTTTGTCGATGAGCTGTTCCCGGGAATGGAAGTCCAGGGCGCCTACCAGTTCCGCGTTACCCGCAACTCCGAGCTGGTGGTGGACGAGGAGGAAGTGGAGAACCTGGCGCTGGCGCTGCGCGATGAACTGGTCGACCGCGGCTACCGGCCGGCGGTGCGCCTGGAAATCGCCGAGGACACCCCGCGCGACATCGTACGTACGCTGCTGCAGAACTTCGGCCTGACCGAGAACGCGGTCTACCGCATCGATGGCCCGGTCAACCTCAACCGCGCGATCCAGCTCTACGACATGGTCGCCCAGCCGGACCTCAAGTACCCGGCGATGAGCCCACGGGTAATGCGCGACAGTGACGGCATCTTCGAACTGCTGGCACGCCAGGACGTGCTGCTGCACCACCCGTTCGACACCTTCGCCACGGTACTGGATCTGATCCGGCAGGCGGCAACCGATCCCAACGTGCTGGCGATCAAGCAGACGCTGTACCGCACCGGCAAGGACTCGGGCATTGTGGAAGCCCTGATCCAGGCAGCGCGCAACGGCAAGGACGTGACCGTGGTGGTCGAGCTGCGCGCGCGCTTTGACGAGGAGGCCAATCTCGGTCTGGCCGACCGCCTGCAGGAGGCCGGCGTGCAGGTGGTCTATGGCGTGGTGGGCTACAAGACCCACGCCAAGATGCTGTTGATCGTGCGCCGCGAAGGCCGCAAGCTCCGCCGCTATGTCCATCTTGGCACCGGCAACTACCACAGTGGCACCGCGCGCGCCTACACCGACCTGAGCCTGCTGACCGCCGACGCGGACATCGGCAACGATGTGCACCTGCTGTTCCAGCAGCTCTCCGGCCTGGCCTCGAAGATGAAGCTCAAGCGGCTGCTGCAGGCGCCGTTCACTCTGCACAGCGGCGTGTTGGCCAGGATCGAGCGCGAAACCCAGCTGGCCCGCAGCGGTCAGTCCGGCCGCATCATCGCCAAGATGAACGCCCTCAACGAGCCGCAGGTCGTGCGGGCCCTGTATGCCGCCTCGCAGGCCGGTGTGCAGATCGATCTGATCGTCCGCGGCGCCTGCACGTTGCGACCGGGCGTGCCCGGTGTCTCGGACAACATCCGGGTACGCTCGATTGTCGGCCGCTTCCTGGAGCACAGCCGCGTCTACTGGTTCGGCAATGCAGGCGCGCCCGAACTTTACTGTGCCAGCGCCGACTGGCTCGAACGCAACCTGCTGCGCCGGGTCGAGACCTGCTTCCCGATCCTGTCGCCGGAACTGGCGCGCCAGGTGTACCGCGATGTGCTGCAGAACTATCTGGACGACAACCTCAATGCGTGGGAACTGGGTGCCGACGGCACCTATGTCAAGCTGACCCCCGCCCACGACGAGCCTCCGCACTCGGCGCAGATGACCCTGCTGCAGGGCCTGTAGCCGCCGCTTCACGCGATGCCTGACGCGCCCGTGCGCGCGCCGGCCGTCAGTAGCGGTACCTGCCCCGGTTCCGGCGGGGGCGCGTGGTGACGAGCTGCACCCTGCTTCGGTTACGATCTGCCCATGCCGCATACCACCACCTCCCCCGCATTCCAGGATGGCGACCTGATCGCCGCCATCGACCTGGGTTCCAACAGCTTCCACATGGTCATCGCCCGCTACACGCTGGGCCAGTTGCGGGTCGTCGACCGGCTGCGCGAAACGGTGCGCATGGCCGATGGTCTGGATGGCAAGGGCGGCCTGTCGGCGGAGGCGCGGCAGCGCGCGCTGGAGTGCCTGGCGCGCTTCGGCCAGCGCATCCGTGACGTGCCGCCGCATCGCGTGCGCGCGCTGGCCACCAACACGGTCCGCCAGCTGCGTTCGCCGCAGGCGTTCCTGATGCCGGCCGAAACCGCGCTCGGCCACGCCATCGAAGTGGTCAGCGGACGCGAGGAGGCGCGCCTGATCTACCTTGGCGTTGCGCACGCGCAACCGCCCAAGGCCGGCCAGCGCCGGCTGGTCATCGACATCGGCGGCGGCTCAACCGAGTTCATCATCGGCAGCGGCATGCAGACCCTGGAGCGGGAGAGCCTGCAGGCCGGCTGCATCGCCAGCACGCGGCGCTTCTTCCCCGGCGGCAAGCTCAGTCGCCGGCGCTGGAAAGAGGCGCTGGCCGAGATCGGCCGCGAGTTCCAGCCCTTTGCCAACAAGTACCGCGCGCTGGGCTGGGACGAGGCGCTGGGTTCGTCGGGCACGCACAAGGCAATCAGCGAAATCTGCGCCACGATGAAGCTGAGCAAGGGCGCGATCACCGCCGAGGCGCTGCCGCAGTTGCGCGAGGAGCTGCTGAAGGCCAAAAAGATCGACGACATCGTGCTGCCCGGCCTTTCCAGCGACCGCCGACCGATCATCGCCGGCGGCGTACTGGTGCTGGAAGCTGCCTTCCAGGCGCTGGGACTGCAGAAGCTGCTGGTCAGCAAGGCGGCCATGCGCGAAGGCATCCTCCACGACATCCTGGGCCGTGCCAGCGAGAACGACCCTCGCGATGAGTCGGTGGCGGCGATGAGCCTGCGTTACGGCATCGACCCGGCCCAGGCCGAACGTGTCGAGGCGACGGCCATGCAGCTGTTCGAGCAGAGCGCCGAAAGCTGGAGGCTGGATGCCGATGATGCACGCATGCTTGGCTGGGCTGCCCGCCTGCACGAGCTGGGCCTGATGATCGCGCACAGCGGGTACCACGTGCATGGCAGTTATGTACTGGAGCACTCGGACATCGCCGGATTTTCCCGGCAGGAGCAGCAGATGGTTGCCGCCCTGGTGCGCTGTCACCGCCGTGGCGTGCCCAAGAGCGCGTTTGACGCCCTGCCCGAGCGGCTGATGCAGCCTGCGCGCCGGCTGACCGCGCTGCTGCGCCTGGCCGTGCTGCTCAACCGTGCGCACGAATCGACCCCGCTGCCGC
>JAAIGF010257720.1_pt1 | contig 40447 bp, 30 predicted proteins | sample 6487441 | NCBI WGS metagenome assembly JAAIGF01 (sample SAMN13974129, study PRJNA590717) | phyllosphere metagenome | biome: pepper field; feature: multiple bacterial spot infested pepper fields; material: pepper leaves; isolation source: leaves from pepper fields | host: Capsicum annuum ...
AACCTTGTACGGCGGCGAACAAAATCTGATCACCATCAACATGAGCGAGTACCAGGAAGCGCATACCGTCTCCTCGCTCAAGGGTGCACCGCCGGGCTATGTGGGCTACGGCGAAGGCGGCGTGCTCACCGAAGCGGTGCGCCGCAAGCCGTACTCGGTGGTGCTGCTGGACGAAGTGGAGAAAGCCCACCCGGACGTGCACGAACTGTTCTTCCAGGTCTTCGACAAGGGCTGGATGGAAGACGGCGAAGGCCGCCGCATCGACTTCCGCAATACCTTGATCATCCTCACCAGCAACGCGGGCACCGACCTGATCGCCAGCCTGTGCAAGGACCCGGAGCTGATACCCGACCCGGAAGCCATGGCCAAGGCCATCCGCGAGCCGTTGTTGAAGGTGTTTCCGCCGGCATTGCTCGGGCGGCTGGTGGCGATTCCGTATTACCCGCTGAGCAACGACATGCTCGGCCAGATCGTGCGGTTGCAGTTGAATCGCATCAAGAAGCGCATCGAGGAGCGCTACAAGATTCCGTTCGAGTACGACCACTCGGTGGTGGAGCTGGTGGTATCGCGGTGCACTGAAAGCGAGTCGGGCGGACGAATGATTGATGCGATTTTGACTAACTCGATGTTGCCGGAGATCAGTCGGCAGTTTCTCACTCGGGTGATTGAGGGCAAGAAAATCAATCATTCGCGCGCATCGGCCGTGGCGGATGGCTTTTTCTACGAATTCTGAGGGCAGAAAACATGGTGGCCAAGGCGACGGTGTATCTGAATGGTATCGAGTACGGCAGCAGCGATGCCGCCATGGGTGGTGGGAGGCGGGGAGGGCCGGTCAACGATCTCGCCGATCACGCCGAACGCAAAGCCTGGCGAGAGGCATGGCCAAGGATCTGTCGTGAAGTACGGGCGACCGCGGACGGAACGCCATTCGAGATCACCATCGAAGTCAACATGACGATCTGCGCGGACTGCCAGAAATGGATGATTGTTGAAGTTCGTCGCCATCTCGGCCAGTTGGGTCGAGCTTTTACCTTTTATGCCACGGTGGGAAAGGAAAAGCCGGTTGTCGTGGCGCGTGACACGGTATGGAACGCGAAGGTCGGTCAATGCCGACTTTGGAAGGCTGATCGAAGCGATCTGCAGATGGGTCGTGTACGAAAGCACGAGGTGATCTATGAAAAGACGCGAGGATAGATGCGTACTCATTTGATCGCCGGCCGTGCATGCAATTGCAGAAAAGCTGCGATCCGAGGACGTCCGCTGCCAGACCCAGTCGCGCAGCGCGCATCTGACGCGAAACGTCGGTTCGCGTCTAGTGATAGTTGGCTGCAGAAGGTGTGCTTCGACGCTTCTCCATCGCTGCATCAACAAGAACGGGATCCGAAATGGTCAATGCAAAGTACATCACAGAAGAAACCGCAGCCCATGGTCGCGTGCTGGCCTTTCCGAACGTCAGTTCATGCGTGGCGGTAGTCGTCGTGTTGCCGGATGAACTCGTCGGTTGGCACGTCACGGTGAAGACGCTCGACTCGATCGACAAGGGCATGGCCGCGCAGGGGGCCGCAAAGTTTCTTGACTATGCCAGAAGCGGGACACCCCGCAGGCTGCTCATCGTGGGTCACTTCACCCACCATGACCCCACGGCGCTGCGCGATTGGGTGCGGGCTCAGCTGGCTGTCGACCTGCCCACGCAGTCTTTCGATATCACCAGGCACCGCAAGGCAGAGACGAATGTCGCGTACCACCTCTTCTTTGAGCATAACGGCCACGACATTCCGCAGATCACCTTCAAGAATTCGACGAAGGTGGGAGTAAGCAACGTCACCAATGGCGAGAGCGGAGTGCCGAATGGAGGGCTGCCCGTTCACAACCGCAGTGCGGACTTCACGGTCAGTCGCTGGCACAGGCTGCGGCGCCATTTCGTCGACGTATGACCTTCGGAGCTAGCAAGACAAACGAACGCGCCAGCGGACATGCATCGCATCTTCCCGCCGCAGAGAGAGCGATACCGCAAAGCGCCCTCCGGAAAACTTGGGTCAGAGTCAACTTCCCTTAGCTCGGTGGACGATGTTCATTGATAGCTACCAGGCGGGGCGATACCCCGCGACAAAGAACACATGTGCACATGAGAGGAGGCTTACATGTTGGAAAAGAAGATCAATGTTGGCGATGACGCCAGCTGGCTCCCTAGAAATGAAGGAGAGCTAACAGGCAGCGGTGGCTTGATAGAGGTGCCCGGCACGGTACTGGAGGGGTACGCCACGAAGTACCTTCCTTTCATCCCGAATGCCATCAGTGCAGTCCATTCGGGAGGACTGGATGTGATCAGTTACAACTTTAGCGGCTGCTTGATGGCTGCCTACACTGCTCAGGACGGGCGGAGAATGGTTTGCCACGTGTCGACGGGTGAAGGAAATGATTGCAAGAGCGCCTGGGACCAAATTAGGAGCACTTCGACGAACGTTCTTGAGTTTCGTCCATCCGATTACGTCGACACCAAGGGACGTTCCTTGGCCGGATGCTACGGACTGATCACAAACGATGATCGGAGTCTGGCTATTACCGTGGTTTCAGGTAAAAACCCGAACTCAAGGTTCATCTCTGCAATTACCGTGGTTTCAGGTAAAGAGCCGAACTCAAGGCTCATCTCTGCGATTAAAAAGATGAGGTTCTGGCGGGATTGAAGCCCGTTTCGGGAGCAAGCAAGTCCGGGACACGGCCAACACGCGTGGAGTAGCGGGGTTGGAGTAACGAGGTCGGATTGACTTCCGATAAGTCCCTGCGGGCTGTTCGGGTGTGTGATCTGATTTTTTGTTGGCGAATGAGAACCATGGGGTCGAACGGCAACAAGCGATGACACATGCATCGTCACGTTTACGTGCGCCGTGACGGTAACCAAGCAGGGAGGCAGTTGCCTGATGGTGGCGCACCGCAGGCGTCCGTGCACAAATCTATGAGATGACGAAAACCAGCAACGAAGCACGACATGGCCAGCCAGGACACCTCGCGCCCACATTGCCTTTCACATACACGCATTGGATCCAGCAGGCCTCGCGCGTGCTGCACCCGTGCAGTGCCGAGCTGCCTGCGCTGGACATCCTGATCGACGCGTATGGCAGGACGCCGAGCGAAAACAACCTGCGCTGTCTGAAGAATGCGTTCCGCCCCTGGCGTGATGCGCAGGGCGAGGGCGATGCGTGGATCGACAGTTAGCGCAACGACAAGAAGATGCTGCCGTTCGTGACGCTGAACACGGCGCTGTTCAAGGATGGCGACAGAGACACAAGGATCTGATCACGCGGCGCCAGTACGACGCGGGCATGGCGCAGATGGGACTGCCGAAGGACTTCAGCTCGCGCTACGTCGAGGAGTCCGGCTATGCGCCGAGCAGCGAGGACGGCCTTGTGGAGGAGTGGATCAAACCCGGCCTGCGCGCGGAAGGCAGCGTCTGGCGGCGGCACGTGCTAATCCGATCGGGGCATTCCTCGGTTGATGCGCTGCACGATTCAACGACTATTACGGAGAACGACATGGACAACGCAGTGACAGGGGCGCACGGCCAAGCCGGCTTGCATTGGGTAGGCCATGTAGGCCATGAACGAGTTGGATTTCGGGATCCCCGTGGAGTAATGCTGCGATCGCGCGTGCAGGATCCTGCAAGGCGGGTGAGCGCATGAGCTGCAGAATCCTCACCAGCTTCGCCATGGCCAACCATGGCTCGACCTTCATGCACTGGCTGCGTAGCGAGTTGATGAAGAGCCTTGGGCTCTACGACATCGATGCGGTGTATGTCGATTCGATCGTGTCGCGGTCCATCGACGATCGTGCCACGGTCGCTCCCGATACCCGCGCGCACATGCGTTCGCCGACGGGCGCAATGCCCATCGGTGCGATGCGCGAGGACTGGAATGCGCTCTATCAGGCGGCGATGCGCCAGGCGCAGTTGATGTTGTTTTGCTACACGGACGAGTTCAGGGACAGCCAGTGGTGCCGGCAGGAATGGGACCAGTTCATCGGTCAGAAGGCGGGGCGTCCTGCAGACCGACAGCTACGCGGGCTGATACTGGAATTCACCACCGATGCCTGCACATTGCCTGGAAGTCGTGGCGATGGCGTGACCCGGATACCGGTCGCCAAAACCGATGGCGGGCGCTGCGGGCTGGCCTGGGACAAAGGGGACTACATCCTGTCGAGCACGGATTATGCGCGGGTGCTCGCCCAGATCCAGCAGCTGATCCGTTGAGAGCGCATGCCGGGCATCGAGGCGATGCCATGGCGTGGGCGGGAAGACCTACTCGTCGACGGTATGTGTGGCATCGCGATTATCGATTTCCCTGCACACCAGCGCGGCCGGCAAAGTCATCGCATGCCATCGAGCCCTGCGCCTATGTACCGCAAGACCACTCCGGGAGCCTGACCATGGCCCATGCCATTACCCTGCAGTCGCCGCTGGGCAAGACGCTGCGCTTTGTGCGGATGAGCGCGCACGAGGCGCTGGGGCGCCCGTATGCGTTCGTCTTGCATGGCATCAGCCGCGATGTGGCCATCGACCTGCGCGCTTTGCTGGGCAAGCCGATGGCGGTCAAGGTCACTTCGCCTCAGGGCTACGTGCGGCACTACCACGGCATTGTCGCCGAAGCCGAGCAGACCGGTTTCGAGCAGATCGAGGGGCTGCGCTACGCCACCTATGCCTTTTCGCTGGTGCCCAAGCTGTGGTTGCTCGGGCAGCGCCGCGATTGCCGCATCTACAAGAACAAGAGCGTGCCGGAGCTGGTGCGCGCATTGCTGGCCGACGTTGGCTGCACCGACGTCAAGTTGCGCCTGAGCGCGAGCTACCGGCCGCGCGAATATTGCGTGCAGTACCGCGAGAGCGGGCTGGACTTCGTCAGCCGGCTGATGGAGCAGGAGGGCATCTACTACTACTTCGAACACAGCGCCAGCACCCATACGCTGGTGCTGGCCGATAGCCTTGGCGGCCACGAGGCGGTGGCGCCGTTCGCGCAGATTCCGTACTGCCCGCCCGGACAGAAGGGCAGCCGGATGAAGGACGCAATCACCGACTGGTCGCTGGCGCGCAGCGCGCACAGCACGCGCGTGCGGTTGGACGACTACGACTATCTCAAGCCCAAGGCGTCGCTGCGGGTGAACGAGACCCCTGCCGAGTCCTCCGGACCGGCGTTGGGTGAGCTGGAGGTGTTCGACTATCCCGGCGAGCATCTCGATATCGCCGCCGGCCGCCGCCACGCACAGGTGCGTGCCGAAGCACTCAACGTGGCGCAGGCGCAGTACCAGGGCTGGACCGATGCCTGCGGTTTGCAGGTGGGCGCGTTGTTCAAGCTACGCGACTTCCCGCTGGCCGAGCACAATCAGGAATACCTGGTGACCAGCGCGAACACCGAATTGGTCGAAGTGGATTATGTGTCCGGTGGCGAGACGGTTGCCGAGCCGTTTGCGTCCACGTTCCGTGCGCTGCGCAGCCGGCAGCCTTACCGCAGCCCGCAGACCACACCGCGTCCCAGCATCGCCGGATTGCAGACCGCGGTGGTCGACGGCAAGACGCCCGAGGACATCGCGGTCGACCAGCACGGCCGCGTCCAGGTGAATTTCTTCTGGAGCCCGCCAGGAACGCCGAACGCCTACTGTTCGTGCCCGGTACGCGTGGCGCAGGCGTGGGCGGGCAAACGCTGGGGCGCGCAGCACATTCCGCGTGTCGGCCAGGAGGTGGTGGTGAGCTTTTTGGAAGGCAATCCGGATCGTCCGCTGATCATCGGCAGCGTCTACAACGCCGACCAGATGCCGCCGTATGCACTGCCCGAGCACCGCACCCGCAGCGGAGTGAAGAGCCGCAGCTTGTTGGGCGGCGCCGAGGACTACAACGAGATCCGTTTCGACGACAAGAAGGGCAATGAAGAGCTGCTGCTGCATGCGCAGCGCGATCTGCGCCACGAAGTGGAGAACGACCATTTCGTCACTGTCGATCGCAACGAGACCGCGGAGGTCAAACGCGAACGCAGCCACACCGTGGGCGGCAACGACCGTCTGGACGTGGGCAAGGCGCTGCGCATCCAAGCCGGCAGCGAGATCGAGCTGGTGACCGGCATGGCCCGCCTGCAGCTGAAGGCCAGCGGCGAGATCGTACTCAGCGGCACCCGGCTCACGCTCGATGGACGCGTCAGCGTCGGCATCCAGGGCGGCGTTAGTGTCGACGTCAGCGCGATGGCCAACCTGACCCTGCGCTCGAACGCTTCGGTGCTATTGCAATCGAACGCCGTGACCACCGCGCGCGCCAACGCGGCGCTGCTATTGCAGTCGTCCGGTCCGGCCGTGCTCAAGGGCACTCCGCCCATCATCGCCTGAGGACCGCCATGTTGCAGATTCTTCCCGCCGCGCGGCAGATGCGGCTCTCACCCTGCGCGCATGCCGCCCTGGCGCCGGACATGGCGCCGGAGACTGCCGTGCGCGAATTGCTGGCGCGCGGGCTTGCCCAGGACGCGTTGCCGTTGGCGTTGCGCTTGTTGCCCAGGCCGTATGCGGTGGCGTGGCTGTGCCAGTGCATGCGCGCGCAAACGCTCAGCGGCCACGACAGCGAAGGTCTGCGGTTGGCGCAGGCGTGGGTGCAGCAGCCGGGTCCCACCCAGCGCGAGAGCGCACGTGCATTCGCCGCCGACGACGACTATCAATCGGTCGGCGCCTGGCTGGCGGCGGCCGCGGCCTGGAGCGATGGCAGCCTGAGCGAGGAGGACGGCCCGCCGGTGGCCGACCACCTGACCGCGGCGGCGGCCGTGGCGGCGTTGCTGCATCTGGCTGGGCGCGAGCCTGCAACCTTCGAAGCGCAATTGGTGCGCTGGAGCGAAGATGCCGCACGGCTGCTGTCCGGATTGCGCGTGCGCGAGCGTACGCCATGAGCGCGGTGTCACCCCGGCTGACGCTGACGGTGCGCGATGCGCAGGCGGTGTCGGGCAGCAGGCCGCCGCAGGCCAGCTTCGCGGCAGAAGGCGGGCGCATCGGCCGCGACGCCTCCTGCGACTGGGTGCTGGAAGGCGAAGGCGTATCGCGTCTGCATGCCAGCGTGCGCTATCTCGACGGCGTGTATTTCATCGAGGATCACAGCACCAACGGTGTCCTGCATAACGGCGTGCCGCTGCGTGCCGGCTTCCCGGTGCCGCTGCATGCCGGCGACGCCTTGCGCATCGATGCCTTCGAGATCGACGTGGCGGTGGAAGGCGCAGGCGTCACCGCTGTTCCGGCGGCCACGCAGACCTGGAATCACGCCGAGCCGTGGACACTGTCGCCGACGCCACCACCGCAGCCATCCCAGCAACCGCCGCTGGAGCGCGAGCGCGATGTGTTTGCCGAACTTGGGGCAGCGTCGACGCAACCGGCCGACACCGACCCGCTGGCCTTGTTCGCCACCTCGTTCACGCTGGCCGGCAGCCAGGGCGATGCGGCGGCGTTCGGGCTGGGGCATGCGCCGGCAATGGCTGACGCTTACCGTGCCCCCGTGGCCGTGCCGGCTGCCGCTGGCGTCGTGTTGCCCGAGCATTGGGATCTGACACGCAGCGAATTTGCGTTGCCGCCGGCTGCCGATGCAATCGCGGCCGTACAAAGGCCGTTGCAGCCCGCACCAGTCTCCGTCGTCGCCGCGGCGCCAGCACCGACACCGACACCAATGCCAATGCCGGCCTCGGCAAGCGAAGTCGCGCCGGCATCGACGTCCACCACGGTCCCCACCGCGGCGCAGCCGGTCGTCGCACAGTCGCCGGATGCACCCGAACTGCCTGCGCTGTTCGCCGCCATGACCGCAGGCCTGATGGATGTATTGCGCGCACGCGCCGAGCTGAAGAACAGCCTGCGCCTGCCGGTCACGCTGATCCAGCGCACGGAGAACAATCCCCTCAAGTTCGCCGCCACCGTGGACGAAGCGGTCGCTCGCCTGTTGGCGCCAGCAGGCCCCGGCTATCTGACCGGTGCGGCTGCGATCGACGAAGCCATGGAAGACATCGGGCGTCACCAGGTGGCCTTGCTGGCCGGCATGCGTGCGGCCTTCGAGCATGTGTTCACCCAGTTCGATCCGGCGCGCTTCGAGGCAGACGCCGCCGGCCATTCCGCGCTCGCCGCCTGGGGCAATCGGCCCTGGCGACGCTACGCGCAGCACTACCGCGAGCTGCTCGGCGATCCTGACGAGCGCTTCCGCCGCCTGTTCGGCGAAGAGTTCGCCCGCGCCTACGAACAACAGCTGGCCCGCGCCAAGACGCAGGCCCAACCCGCAGACGGCGACCGAGCATGACCCCCTACAACAAGGTGATCTGGAGCGAGGGCCTGTTCCTGCGCCCGCAGCACATGCAACAACAGGAGCGCTATCTCGAGCGCTACATGGAACTGCAGGCCGGTGCGCTGCGGCCGCATGCGTGGGGATTCAGCCAATTGGAGTTGGAGCCGGAACTGCTTGCCATCGGCAAGCTCGGCATCCGCCGCGCCCGCGGTTGCTTTCCTGACGGCACGCCGTTTTCCATTCCCGATCGCGATCCGGCGCCGCCAGCCTTGGACGTGCCGGCCAACTGCCGCGACCAGGTGGTGAGCCTGGCGCTGCCGCTGCGCGCAACCGCCCAACCCGATAGCGCCTGGCCTGATGGCGATGGCAGTCGGCTGGCGCGGTATCGCGTGGGCGAAGCGGAAGTCGGCGATGCCTCCGGCAGCATCGCCGGTACCGTGCTGCTGGAAGTGGGCGTGTTGGCCAGTCGCCTGCGCCTGCAGTCCGAACCGGGCGAAGGGCTGGTGGAGGTGCCGATGGCGCGCATCGTCGAATGCCGCGCCGATCGACGGGTGATTCTCGATGACGCCTTCATCCCGACCGCCAGCCGGATCGAAGGCGCAGCGCGCCTATCTACGCTGCTGGCCGAGTTGCTGGGACTATTGCACCAGCGCGGCCAGGCGCTGGCCGAACGCGTGGCCGGCAGCGACCGGGGTGGCGTGGCGGAAATCGCCGACGTGCTGATGCTGCAGGTGATCAACCGCTACCAACCGCTGGTGGCGCATTGGGCGAGCGCGCCGCTGGAGCATCCCGAAGCGCTGTACTGCGTGCTGCTGGGGATGGCCGGCGAACTGGCGACCTTCACCCGTGCCAGCAAACGCAGCGGGCCATTCCCGCCGTATGCACACGATGCGTTGCAGGCGAGCTTCGAGCCGGTGGTGGCGTCCTTGCGCGAAAGCCTGAGCGCGGTGCTCGAACAGTCGGCGATTGCCGTGCCCTTGCAGCAACGCAAGTACGGCGTATGGGTGGGCATGGTGCCCGATCCGGCCTTGCTGGACTCGGCGGCGTTCGTGCTGGCGGTCAAGGCCGATCTGCGCGCCGAAGACTTGCGCAAGCGGCTGCCCACCGAATCGAAGATCGGCCCGGTGGAGAAGATTCGCGACCTGGTGAACCTGCAATTGCCAGGGGTGGCCGTGAGCGCGCTGGCGATGGCGCCGCGGCAGGTGCCGTATCACGCCGGTTGCGCCTACTTCGAACTCGATCGGCAATCGTCGCTGTGGAAGACGCTGCGCACCTCCGGTGGCGTGGCGCTGCATTTCGGCAGCGGTTTTCCCGGCCTGGAACTGGAGCTGTGGGCGGTGAGGAATTGAGATGAGCAATACGGTCGACCAACACGACGACGATGCCACCGTGGTCCGCAGCGCGACGCCGGCGCCGCGGCCCGCTGCCGCCACGCCGGCTCGCCAGGCGACGACGCGCACCGTGCAACCGCCCGACCTGGATGCCGCCATGCGTGCGGCGCCGGGCGCGATGCAGGGCAATGCGGTGGTGCGCGCCGCCACGCCGCTGCTGTTGCTGGCGGTGCAGTTACGACACTCCACGCAGACGCCGGACATCGCCACCTTGCGCGAACACTGCAGCACGCGCCTGCAGCGCTTCGAGCAGGAGCTGCGGCAACAGGGCATCGACGACAAGACCGGCATCGCCGCGCGCTATGTGCTGTGCACGCTGCTGGACGAAGCCGTGCTGGCCGCGCCGTGGGGCGAGGGCAGCGGCTGGTCGCAGCGCACCTTGCTGGTGACCTTCCACGGCGAGACCTATGGCGGCGCCAAGGTCTTCGACCTGCTCGATCGGCTGGCGCGCGATCCGGCGCGGCACCTGGACCTGCTGGAGCTGCTGTATCTGGCCTTGGCGCTCGGCTTTGGCGGTCGCTATCGGGTGGAACAGGGCGGGCGCGCGCGGCTGGCCGATCGCCAGGCCGAGCTGTACCAACTCATCCAGCGCCAGCGCCTGCCGGCGCCCGCCGAGCTGTCGCCCAACTGGCAAGGCGCGCAGGCACCGTTGCTGCGCAATACGGCGGCCACGCCGCTGTGGATCGCGACGCTGGCCTCGCTGTGCATCGTGCTGCTGGCGTTCGTGTGGTTGCATGCGCGCCTCAATGCGCTGACCGCGCCGATCAGCGCGCAGCTGGCGCGCATCGGCCTGGAGCGGGTGACGTTGCCGATCCCGGCGGCGGCCACACCCGCAACCAGCGCAGCGCTTGCACCGCTGCTGGCCGCCGAGCAACGCGCAGGATGGCTGACCGTCCAGACCGAGGGCGATGGTCGCAGCACGGTGCGGCTGGCCAGTGCGTCCATGTTCCCCAGCGGGAGCGCGGAGTTGGATGCCGATCAGACCCGCCTGCTCGAACGCGTTGCTGCGGCGCTGGAACAGGTGCCGGGGCGGGTGGTGGTGGTGGGACATACCGACGACCAACCGGTGCGCTCGCTGCGCTTCAAGGACAACTTCGCCTTGTCGGCGCGCCGCGCCCAGAGCGTGGGCGCCGTGTTGGCGGCCGGCTTGCGCGACCCGCGCCGCGTCCAGACCAGCGGCGCGGGCGATTCCCAGCCCATTGCGTTACCGCCGCAGCTGCCCGGCAACCGTGCGCGCAATCGGCGCGTCGAAATCCTGTTGATTCCCGAGACCTGACCCATGCGCCTTGTGCTTGATTTCCTGCGCACCCGCTACGTCGCCAGTGCTGCCGTCCTCGCTTTATTGGCCATGCTCGTCTGGGTCGGCGGACCCTATCTCAGCGTGGGCCGGCTGCAGCCGCTGGCCAGCGTGAGCGGCCGCCTGCTGGCCGTGGCCGTGCTGCTGCTGGTGTGGGCGGGGTGGCGCTACCTGCGTTGGCGCCGCGACAACGCCAAGCAGCAGCGCATGGCCGGCGAACTGGTCGGGCAGGGCGCCAGCGCCGAGGACGCCAGCGGCAACGACAGCCGCGCACGTGCAGCGCAGGAACAGGTCCGCCTGCGTGCGCGTTTTGCCGAGGCGATGGCGGTGCTGCGGCGGCGCCGTCGCAACGGTCCCGGCCTGCATGTGCTGCCCTGGTATCTGCTGATCGGCGCGCCCGGTTCCGGCAAGAGCACCTTGCTGCAGTCTTCGGGCCTGGAGTTTCCACTCAAGGAACATGGCAACCACGCCGCGCTGGAAGGCGTTGGCGGTACGCGCAACTGCGATTGGTGGTTCGCCGACCAGGCAGTGTTCCTCGACAGCGCCGGGCGCTATACCACCCAGGATTCGGACGCCATCGCCGATGCCGGTGCCTGGCACGGCTTTCTGGACCTGCTGCGGCGGCACCGCCGGCAGCCATTGAATGGCGTCATCGTGACGGTGAGCGTGGCCGAGCTGCTGGAGCTCGATGGCGATGCCGGTCTGTCGCATGCGCGCGCGGTGCGTCATCGGCTGGACGAACTGGTCGACAAACTGCGCGCCCGCGTGCCGGTCTACCTGGTCGTGACCAAATGCGATCTGGTGTCGGGCTTTGCCGAGTTTTTTGCCGATCTGGATGCCGCCGGCCGCGCGCAGGTGTGGGGAGTGTCGTTCCCACAGGCGCAGGCTGCCGATGACACCGATCCGTTGACGCCGTTCCCCACCGAGCTCGAACGCCTGCTGGAGCGGATCGATCAGCGCGTGCTGGAGCGCCTGCATCGGGCGCGCGATGCACGCGAGCGTGCCGCGGTGCTGTCCTTTCCACAGCAGTTGCGGCTGCTGCAACCGGCGCTGATGGAGTTCGTGCAGACCGCGTTCGGCCGCCATGGCTATGCCGGCCAGCCGTGGCTGCGTGGTGTCTATCTGAGTTCGGGGACGCAGCAAGGCCATCCGATCGACCGCGTCATCTCGGCAGTGGCGCGACACTTCGGCGTCGCCGCTGCCGGCCTGCCGCCGGCCATCAGCGCGCCACGCAGTTACTTCCTGCCACGCCTGCTCAACGACGTCGTCTTCGCCGAGGCGGGCCTGGCCGGCAGTCAACCCGGCAGCGCGCAGCGCCGTCGGTTGCTGCAGCTGGCCTGCTGGGCCGTGCTGACCGCCACCACCCTGGGCGTGCTGTCGGGCATGGCCGGCAGTTACGCCCGCAACGTGCAACTGATCGGGCAGGTGCGCGATGCGCTCGACGCCTATCCTGCCGGCGCGCTGCCTGCCGATGCCGGCGAGGCCGCGTTCTATGCCAAGGCCTTGCAGCGTTTCGACGCGCTGGCGCGCGCGCGCGATGTGGCACTGCCGCCGGGTCAGTCGATCCCGTGGTCGCGACGCTTCGGTCTGCACCAGGGCAGGGCCTTGGCGCGCGATGTGCAGGACGCCTATCTGCGCGACCTCAACGGCGCGCTGCTGCCGGCATTGGCGCAATCGCTGCGACGCAAGCTGGAGCAGGCCAGCAACGATCCGCAACGGTTGTATCCGCTGCTGAAGGGCTACCTGATGCTGGGCGACCCGGCGCGCCGCGACGTCCTGCATCTGGCCACGCTGGCAGGCACGGTCTGGCGGCAGATATTTCCCGACGATGCGTCGGTGCGTGCGGGATTGAACCGGCATCTGCGCGCCCTGCTGGGTCCGGTGGACGGTGCCCGCGCGCTCGCGCTGGATCGGCAGCAGATCGAGCAGACACGGGCGAGCCTGCGAACCGCCGAACTGCCGGCATTGGTCTACGGTGGCCTCAAGCTGACGCAACCCGGCGTCGATGCCGGCCAGGCGCCACGTCTGGATCGCCGCCTGGGCCTGTTGGGCGATGTCTTCGAACGCCGCAGTGGCCTGCCGTTGTCTGCGCCATTGCCGCCGCTGTTTACCCGCCAGGCGTTCCAGGCACAGACCGGTGGCGGCATCGCGCGTGGTGTGCAGCAGTTCCTCGCCGACGATTGGGTACTGGGCACGGCACCGCTGGACCCGCTGGCGCGTTCGCAGCTGGAGCGCCAGGTATTGGCGCTGTATCAGCGCGATTACATCGCTGCCTGGGACAGCCTGCTGGCCGACCTGGTGCTGCGGCCGGTCACCCAGACCGGGCAGGCGAGTGCGGTGGCCGCCAAGCTGGGCGGGCCGGCATCGCCGTTGAAGGCCTTGCTGGTGCTGCTGCGCGAACACACCCACGCACTGGGGCGCACGCCACCGGCCAAGGGCGGTGCGAGTGCTGCAGCGGGTGGAGAGGCCACCGCCGCGGCCGAGCCCGATGTGGCGGCCGACCCGATCGAACGCCATTTCGAGCCGCTCAACCGCTTGCTCGATGGCGGGCCGGGCGCCAGCGCGCTGGACGAAACCCTGGCCGCGCTGACCCAGATGAGCCGTACGCTGTTGGGCGCTGCTGCCGGCGTTGCCGCCGACCAGAACGATCCGGCGTTGCTGATCGCCGCGCAACAGGCCGAACAATTGCCGCCGCCGCTGGGAAACTGGATGGCGACCCTATCCGGCCGCGGCCGCGCATTGACTGCCAGCAGCGCCGGCGAGGCGCTACGCAACGCGCAGCGGCAGGCGGCCGGGCGCGAGTGCGCGCTGCTGGTGAGCGGGCGTTTCCCGTTCGTGCCGGGCAGCCGCAACGACATCCCGTTGCGCGATTTCGCCGAACTGTTCGGACCCGGCGGGCGCATGGACCGCTTTGCGCAGCAATCCTTGCTCGGCAAGGTCGATACCAGCGGGCGTCGCTGGCAGTGGAATCCGGGCATGGCGGCGGTCGGTGCCGACGACGTGCTGGAGCGCGCGCAACTGGCCGACGAGATCAAGCAAGCGTTCTTCGCGGGCGGCGGCGCGCAGCCGCAGGTCGCCTTCACTGTCTCGATCCCACCGCAAGCGGCAATCAGCCGGCTGCAACTGGAGGTGGATGGGCAAACCCTGGAGGTGCGCGAAGGCGCGCGTGCCAGCCAGTCGATGACCTGGCCCGGACCCAATCCGGGCCTGGTGCGTGTCGCGGCGTGGGACGCCAGCGGGCAGGCCTTGCCGGTGCTCGAATACCGCGGTCCCTGGGCCTGGTTTCGGGCGCTGCAGGCCGGGCGGCTGCGCCGCAGCGGCGATCTGGACTACACCGCCAGCCTCGCCCTGGGCAGCGCCACGGTACGGATGGACGTCCAGCCGGCGAGCCTGCGGCATCCCTTTGCGGCATCGGCCGTGCAGCGGTTCAGTTGCCCATGAGCGCCATGCAACGCCCGCCGGGCTTCTACGGCAAGCTGCCCGCGGTTGGCGATTTCGTGCATCGGCGCTTGCCGGAGAGCTTTGTCGACCCATGGCATGTGGCGATGCAGGACGTGCTGTCTGCCGCAGGGGCAGTGAGCAGGGCGCCTGAGGGCCAGGCACCGGTGTGGCGCTTCGTGCTGCCGACGGGCCTCGCTGGGACGGCCGCATGGGCTGGGGCGATGCGTGCCAGCGTCGATCGCGTCGGCCGCGCCTTTCCCCTGGTCATCGCCGCACCGCTGCCTGCAGGCGATGCCGGTGGCACGACGGCTGCGGTCATGCCGACCTATCTACATCTGCCAACTTGGCTGGATGCTGCCGACACAGTGTTGTGCAACATCGGGGCAGAGCGACGGCAGGACGGTGCCTGGTTGGACCGCGTCTGCGTGACACTCGCACAGCAGGCGCACGACGAGACAACCATGTCGGCGTCGCCGCCGTTGTCTGCTGGCGCAATCACCGCTGGCAGCAGCCTGTGGTGGACGGCCATGACAGGATCTGCGCCGGGTGCCTGGATGCAGTTCGCCGGCTGGCCTGCGGCCTGCCATGCACACGTCCTGCTTGGCGCATTGCAAACAGCGAACGCATGCGTTGCAGAGGACATGCAGTGAGCGCCTGTTACGTGTCCGCCGGGCGTACCGAGCAAGGCAATGTCAGGCGCCAGAACGAGGATGCGATCCTGCTGCGCGACGATCTCGGCCTGTGGGCAGTGGCCGATGGGCTGGGCGGCCACAGCGCCGGCGATCTCGCCAGTCGCATGGTCGTCGATGCACTGGGCGCGTTGCGGCGCGACGGCGACCTGGCCAGCTTCGTCGACGCCATCGATGCGCAGCTGAGCCAGGTCAACCAGCAACTGCGTGCCTTGGCGCGCGCGCGGCGGGTGGACGTGATCGCCAGCACCGTGGTGGTGCTGGTGCACGACCACGACCTGCTGATGTGCGGCTGGGTGGGCGACAGCCGTGCTTATGCGTTCGAAGAAGGCCAGCTGCAGCTGCTGACCCGCGACCACGTGGCCGGCGACAAGGATGAGTTGACGCAGGTGGGACGAGCGCAGCCGGCCGGCGGTGCGCTCACCCGCGCGATCGGCGCCGACGATGCGCTGTACGTGGATTGGGTGGTGCGCGCGCGCCGGCCAGGTCAGCACTACCTGCTGTGCTCGGACGGCATCAACAAGGAACTCAGCGACGATGAGATCGCCGCCCACTGCCGGCGCGAGCAGCAGCCCGCTGCGCTGGTGGCGCGCCTGTTCGATACCGCGCTCGGCCGTGCCGGGCGCGACAACGTCTCGGCCGTGGCCCTGCGCCTGGCCCCACGGAATGCTCCGCCATGACCCCCCGCGATCACGACACGACCGGCCGCACCTCGCCGCCGGACGACGACCGTACCCGCGTACGACCGGCCCGCGACCTTGCCGATACGCCGCCACAGCCGCCGGCTGTGGATGACGATGTCACCCGCATCGCACCGCTGACCCAGCAGCGCGCCGCGCAGGCCTCGACGGACGCGGCGACCCGGATCAACCCGCCAACGCACAGCGATGACAGTGCCGGCGCATCGAGCTGGCGGCGGGTCGCGCAATTGCAGGGCGAGTCCCAGGTGGGCGTGGGCATGCTGCTGAAGGCACGCTTTCTGCTGGTGCGCGAAATCGGCCGTGGCGGCATGGGCGTGGTTTACCTGGCGCGCGACGAACGCAAGGTGGAGGCACGTGACCGCCATCCCTATATCGCGGTGAAAGTGCTCAACGACGATTTTCGCCGTCATCCGGATTCGCTGATCGCACTGCAGCGCGAATCGCGTCGCGCGCAGAGCCTGGCCCACGACCATATCGTGCGCGTGTACGACTTCGACAAGGACGGCGCCATCGTGTTCATGACGATGGAGTACATCGAGGGCGACGACCTGCGCGGGCTGATCCGCAGCCGGCTGGGCGAGGGCATGCCGCTGGCCGAGGCATGGCCGCTGATCGAAGGCATGGGGCGCGCCCTGCAACGCGCGCATGCGGCCGGCATCGTGCATTCGGATTTCAAGCCGGGCAACGTCATGGTCGGCGCAGGAAACGTGGCCAAGGTGTTCGACTTCGGTATCGCCCGTGCCGCGAAACTGGCCGGCGCCGAATCCGGCGATGACCACACGCTGTTCGACGCCGCGACGCTGGGCGCACTGACACCTGCCTACGCCAGCCTGGAAATGTTGCGCGGCGACGAGCCGGCGTTCGCCGACGACGTCTACGCGTTCGGCTGCGTGGTGTATGAACTGCTGTCCGGCCGCCACCCGTTCGGCAAGCAATCGGCGACGCAGGCGCAGGCGCAGCAGCTGCGCGTGGCGCCGTTGTCGACGCTGAGCCGCCGGCAGAATCGCGCAATGCGCAGCAGCCTGGCGTTCGCGGCCGCGGCACGGCCGACGATGACGGTCTTGCTGGAGCAACTGCGCCCACGTAGCCGCAGCGAGCGTGTGTTGCCGTACCTGCTGGCGGGCGTGCTGTTGCTGGCCGGCGGCGCCGGTGCGGCGGTGTGGCTGCAGGTGCATGCGCAGCGGGAGAAGGTGGCCGGGGTGCTCGAGCGCTTCTCGCCACAAGCGCCGAACCGGTTCGTGCACGAGGCGCATGCACGGGCGGCATTGTGGGCGCTGGGAGAGGACGACCGCCGGCGCTTGATCCTGGACCGCAGCAGCACCATCGAGGCCTTCCTGCTGAGGCGGCTGGATCACTATTGGCAGCCGGCACGCGGCCGCGAAGACTATGTGGGCGCGCAGCGTATTTTGATCCTGCGCGACCAGTGGAAGCTGTTTTCGCCACGCCTGGATGCGCGTCGCAGCGCCATGGAGCAGGAGCGCGATGGTCTACTCAACGGTCTGGACACTGCGTTGACCGGCGCAATCGACGCCGGCGCCCTGTTCGAGGATCAACCCGGCAACGTGGTCGCGCTGCTCGACCGCGTGCGCCGCCTGGCACCGGACAGCGGCCTGCTGCGCCATGCCGAACTCGAATTGCGCTACCGGCGTGGATGCGCCGATGCGCTCAGCGCAGGTCGCATCGATGAAGCACGCCGCTGGCTCGCGACCGGGCGCCGCGTGTTCCCGCATTCCACGCTGCTGCAGGAATGCGCACACGAGCTCGACGCGGCAACCGTCACCGCGTCTGTCGCGCCATCTGTCCCGCCGGCGCCGCTGGTGGACGATGCGCAGGCCCAGCGTGCCGCGCAGATCGCCACGCGCATCGAGTCGGTGCGCACCGCAGCGGCCGCCAATGACGTCGTCAAGGTGAAGAATCAACTTGCGCAGATCGCGGCCAGCAGCCCGGAGCATCCGTTCCTGCGCAGCGAGGGCGCGCAACGGCTGACCGATGCCTATCTGGGGCTGGCACGCGGGCTTTGCCGCGAGGGACGCTGGAAAGACGCCAGCGCCGTCGTTGGGCAGGGACTGGACGCACAGGACGCCCCGCGCCTGCGTCAGGCGTTGGCGCGTTACCAGTTTGCGCTGGAGCTGGAACAGCTCGGCACCGCACTGCCTGCGCCGGCGGTGCTGCAGCGTCTGCGCGAGCGCAGGATGGCGCTGCAAGCGCAGGACGCCGACGGCTTCCGCGCCTTCCAGAGCGATGTCGCCAAGGCGGGCCGACAACGCGCGTCCTACACCGCAACACTGCTGCCGAAGCTCGAGCCGGTGGCGGCTGCGCCTGCAACGCCGACGAAGCCGGAAGATCCCTGTCGGGTCTCGGCACCGCCTGGCGGTGCGGCCATCTGCAGCGACGACCTGGGCAAGCATGGTCGTGGCCCTGAACTGGTGGTGCTGCCCAAGCCCGGGCGGGCGCTGGCGATGATGCGGCGGGAAATCAGCGTGGCCGACTTCGCGTTGTTCTGCGCCGACACCAAACGTTGCAGCGTCTCGCGCTGGACACGCAGGTCGGCGCCGGTGGACGACGTACGCCTTGCGCTGATCGGCGATTACGCCGCCTGGCTGAGCAGTGTCAGCGGCCGCAAATACCGACTGCCGCGCGATGCCGAGTGGTTGCGTGCGGCACGCGCCGGCGAGCGCGCCTGCACGGCGACCGTCTCCAACAGCTGGGGGCTGCTCGACATGGCCGGCGGCATCGCCGAGTGGGTCCAGGACGGCGAGGGCGTGGCCGTGCGCGGCAGCCAGCGCGGTGCGGCTGCCTGTATCGGCCCCGGTCCGGTGAGCTCCGATGGCGAGGCCGCGCGCGGGATCGGTGCACGCCTGGTGAGAGAACTGGAATGAACGACTGGGAAACCCGGGCCAACCTGGTCCTGCAGGACTTGAACGCGGCGCAGGCGGAGCGGCGCCTGGACCCGGCCGAGTATCGGCGGCGGCGCCTGCAATTGTTGCAATCGATCGTGCGCTCGGCAGGCCAACCGACCGAGCGCCGCCGGCGTGTCGCAGCGCCGCGCAACTTGCCGACCCCAATCGTGACGGTACGGCGCGATCGCCAGCCGCCGAACGCCCTGCAGGCGGCGTTGCGCTCGTGGAAACTGCGCTTATGGGCGGCGGTGATGCTGCTGGGCGCGGCCTGGGTGTACTGGCATGGCCTTTCTACGTTGTGACGCCCGCCATGCAGGCCGGCAACGCGGCTAGCGCGTTTGACCGACAGCCGCGAGCAGCCGCCAGGCGAGCGTGGATGGCGCACAAAAACCGGAGTGCAGACGTACTGCATCAGGATCCAGAGCGTCGTCCACGCCCGCCCGGCGGCGGTGCGGTGGTTCTGTCAGCCGCTAATCGGAATGGTCCTGGCCCGACACCACCTGCAGCTCGTCGATCCCGCGTGGCGCCAGGTCGCGCATCAGCGCGGCAAAATCCAGGCCGACCAGCCGTTGCGCGCGCCGCAACAACAACGGCACCGGGCTGGAAGGCTCGCGCCGCGCGTAGTAATCGCACAGCTGATCGAGCATGCGGCGAACGTCGTCCGGATGCTCCAGGGCGTGCGCCCGCGGTGCGGGTGCATTGGCGCCGTCGGCGACGGATGCTGCATGCTCGGCTGGGTCGGCCGTGGAGCCGAAACGCTCGGCGACATAAGGCCGCAGGAACGCGCGCAACTCGCCCAGGTCGTGCGTCAACGGCGCCAGCTCCGGTCCATATCCCGGGGTGCGCTCGGCGAACAGGCCGGCCATCGCGGCGATATCGTCCTGCGCAGCGGCCAGGGCCGCATCCAGCTCCAGCAGCGCCTCCAGTGGACAGTCGCGCAGGCAGGCATCGATGGCGGCCGGCTCTGGCGCTTCGCTGGGGTCGTCCGCAGCGCGCTTGAGCGTGCCCTGCACGATGCGCAGATCGCGCAGCGAAAAATGCCCAGGATGCAGTCCCTTGAACAGGCGGACGTTGCGCAGCTGCGTCAGCGTGCGCTCGCTGTCGGCCAGCGCCGCGATGGCGTTGACGCGTTCGGTCGGGTCGTTGTCCTCATCGGCATCCAGACCAGGATGGACGTCGTCCCAGAACCGCTCCAGCAGTTGCCGGAGCAGGCTGACGCCGCTGGACCAGCCCACCAGCCCGTCCTGGTGCAGGCGGGCAATGCTCAGCAAGATGCCCAGCCGCAAGTCCTTGGAGCGCAGCAACAAGTGCTCGGCGCTCTCGGCGACCTGACGCCATTCCGGCGCCTCGGGCACCAGCACGCCCGCGCCCAGTGCGCGTTCCTGACGCGGGCGCGCCAGTTCTTCCAGGCTCTGGAACTCCGGGGTGTATTCCAGGTTCGGACCGGACGGCGCCTGTGCGTCCACCGGCTGCAGTAGCTGTTCGCTGTCGATCTGCATGGCGCCGCTCACGAGACGGACAGCACGAGGTCGCCACGGCCGGCGGCGCGTCGCGCTGCCGGCGCGGCGGGCGCTGCTGGAACCAGCAGTTCCAGCACGCGTTCGCGCAACCAGCGATGCGCGGCATGGCCATCGTTGCGGCGATGCCAGGCCATTGCCAGCGCCATGTCCGGCAGCGGGAAGGGCAGGTCGAAACAGTCCAGCGGTGCATGCCCGCTCTCCGCTGCCAGCGTGGCCGGCACCGTGGCGACCATGTCGGTGCCGAGCACGATGTCGCGCGCGGTCGCGCACTGCGACACGGTCACCGCGATCTGGCGGGTGTGGCCCAACTGCTGCAGTTGCGCATCGATGGCGAGGTTGCAGGCCTGTGCGTGTGCCACCTGCACATGCGACAGCCGGCTGTAACTTGCCGCGCTCAGCGCTGCGGTACCGCGCGGATGGCCACGGCGCTGCACCAGCACGTAACGTTCGTCGCGCAGGCGGCGCAGACGCAGCGCGGAAGGAACTGCCTGCGCATGATCGATCAGCAGATCCAGCTCGCCGCTTTCGAAGGCGTCCAGGCTGGTGTCGGCACCGATCTGCACGAACTCCAGGCGCATCTTCGGATTGCCCTGGGCCTGGATCGATCCCGCCAACCCCGCACCCAGCGTGCCGATCGCATCGGCGGCGGCGGCAATGCGGAAACTCGCCGATGACGTCGACGGATCGAACGCACTGTCCTTGCCGAGCAGACTCAGTTTGCCGATGGCTTCGCGCAGTGGCGATGCCAGTTGATCCGCACGCGGCGTGGCCACCATGCCGCGCCCGGTGTCCGAGGGCATCAGCAAGGGATCCTTGAACAGCACGCGCAACCGTGCCAGTTGCGAAGACAGTGCCGGTTGGCTCATGTGCAATCGCTGCGCTGCGTGGGTGACGTTCTTCAGCTCGAGCAATGCGTCGAGGGACACCAGAAGAGGTAAGTCGCTTGGTCGGATATTCATGTCGTGGATCGCTCGTAGTGGAATGCAGGCGGTCTGCTGCGCCTGGGCATCCGCTACGCTAGGCAGCCCGCGCTACGTTCCGGTGTCGATCCGCAGCGACTGTGTTTCATTTGTCACAGAGCAGGGGTGCCTTCATCCTGCGTTGTAACTTCTAGCGTGCGACCTAGTGCACGTTCCAGCGCCATGGCCAGCGCGCCAAGATCGAACGGCTGCGCAATGATCTCGGCGATGGCGCCGCCCAAACCCTTGCGTGTCGCCAGGCTCGCACGTGTGGCGAGGATCAGCGGCAGCGTGGGTGCCGCGGCGTGCAGCGCGCCGATGGCCTGTTCGGCATCGCCGGCGCGATCGCGCTTGAGCAACACGCCATCGAAGCGCGCCGGATCGGCAGCCGCCATCGCGACGGCGGCCGGCAGCTCCAACATGCCGACCGGTTCGTGCCCGAGTGCGGCCAGCATTTCTTCCAGGCGGTCGAGCTCGGCCGCGTCGTCGCACAACAACAGCAAGCTCGCATGGCGCGAGCGCGTCTTCGGCAGGGGAGCGGCCTGGGGCGCGGCTGTGATGCCCGTGCGCAGCGGCAGCTCGACCACGAAGGTCGTGCCGACACCTAGTGCGCTGTCCACGTCGATCCGCCCGTCGTGGTTATCGATGATCTTGCGAACCGTTGCCAACCCCAACCCGGTGCCGCCGCTGCGGGTAGTGAAGAACAGATCGAAGATGCGATCCAGTTGGTCGGGCGGGATGCCGATGCCGTGATCGCCCACACGCAACTGCGCGATGCGCCGGGGCGTGCCGTCGGTTGCAGTGCCTTTTCCGGCGGACAGTTGGATCGTGACCGTGCCGCGCATGTCCATCGCCTGCGCAGCGTTGCTGGCCAGATTCAGAATGATCTGCTGCAGTTGCGCCGGATTGCCCAACGCGTGCAGCGGCTCCTGCTCCTGCTGCAGGTCGATGGCCACCGTCGAGGGCAGCGAGACCGACAGCAGCGAGACCGCGCCCTGCAGCAAGGCGTTCAGTTCGACCGGCTGCACGTTGTAGTTCTGCACGCGGCCGAAGCTGAGGATGGATTCGATCAGATCGTAGGCGTGGGCGGTGGTATGGCTGATCTCGAGCAGGTGCTCCGAGGCCGGCGAGTGCGGGTCCAGTTTGGACAGTGCGATCTCGGCATTACCGCGGATCGCGCCGACGATGTTGTTGAAGTTGTGCGAGATACCGCTGGCCATGGTCCCCAGCGTTTCCATCCGTCGGGCCAGTTCCAGGCGATGTTCCAGTGCCAGCGCTTCGTCTTCGAGTCGTCGCCGCTCCAGCGCATCGAACAGGGTGTCGAGCGCGATATGCAGCTGCGGCAACAGTTCGGCCACTGTCGCCAGGCCGCGATCGCGGCGCGGGGCGCGTGGCGGCAGCCGCAAGCACAGCAGCGCGACCGTCCCCGCGTCTGCGTGTTGCCGCAGGCACAGCCACTGTGCGTCGCGCACGCGTTCGGGCGTGCCCAACACGGCGACGGTGCCGTTGGCGTCGACGACCAGCACATCGCTGGCGGCGATCGGTTGGGTGGATGCCAGCGCGGCAAGCATCGCGCGGAAGGTGTCGTCCTGCGGATCGGGCCAGATCCGCGCGTCGCTGCCGACGGGGACCAGGCCCAGGCGAGCGCCTGGCAGCTTGGCCCACTTCACCAACCGCACCAGTCCGGCCTCGATGCCGGCGTCCAGCTGATGGCGATCGTTGGCCACCAGGCGGCGCGACACCGCGACCATCAAGCGATCGAATTCCGCGCGTCGACGTAACACCCGCGCGCGTTGCCGCAGCAGCTTGCCCAGGTACAGCAAGGCGCCCAACATGACGACGGCCAATGCCAGCAACAGGAAGCGAACCTGGCGTGCAGTGGCCTGCTGGCTGGCATGCTGCTGTTGCAGATACGTCTTGAGCTGTCCATACGAGGCCAGCGAAGCGATCGGACGCATGCGGCGGATGGTGGTGTCTGTCTCCGGCAGCAGCTTCAGCAGCATGCGTCCATGCGGGAGCAGTGGCGCGCTGGTTGTGCGTTGTGCCGCTTCGTCCAGGCGTCGGCGTGCCAGTGCCACTGCATCACCGGTCGTGTCCAGGCTCAGGCGTTGTACCGCGCTCGCCAGCATGCTCGCTGCGCGCGCCTCAGCGGGATCTTCGCCTTGCCGGATCTGCGCGCTGCTCTCGCTCCAGAAGTAGGCCAGCGAATTGGACAGCAGCGAGTTCTGCGATTTGAACAGTTCCCGCTGCAGCGATTTCTCGTTGTAGTCGGCGTCCAGCGCCGCGATCGCCCGGAACAACGCAGGGTCGTGATCGGCCAGGTGGCGCAAGTGCTGCAAGATGTCGCGTGCGCGGGCATCGCCGCTCACCAGCGAATCGTAGTCGCGCAACAGGCCAATGCGTGCCTTCAGCACGTCGTTGTCCAGATTGGTATCGACCATGTCCAGCGCGTCCAATGCGTCCAACGCATGACCGTAACGCTGCGTGTCGCGATCCAGCGCCGCCATGCACAGGCTGAAGAAGATCAGCCCCGCCAGCAGCACGGCGCTGAAGATCGTCGCCCACCTCACGGCGCCGGCGCCGTCAACTGCCGGCCTTGGTGCTTGCCGGTCAATGTCTGCAGAAATGCGGCAATGTCGGCCACATCCGCCGGGCTCAGTGTGACGCCCAGTTGCGCCGTACCCATGGCCTTGATTGCCTGGGGCAGGGTGGTCGCGCTGCCGTCGTGGAAGTAGGGCGCGGTGGTCGCGACATTGCGCAGGCTGGGAACCCGCAGGATCGGGGTGCCATGCCGTGCGGCGGGAGCGAAGATGCCGCTGCGCTGGAACAGGTTGCCGCCCACGTTGACGCCCTGGTGGCAGGAGATGCAGCCGATCGACTTGAAGGTGGTGTAGCCGCGCAACTCCTGCGCGTTGAGCGCAGCGTCGCTGCCTTGCAGCCAGAGATCGAAGCGACTGCCCGGCGTGACCAGCGAGCGTTCGTAGGCGGCGATGGCATCGAACAGCGCGGCCCGATCCGGTGGCCTGCCATAGGCCGCGCGAAAGCGCTGATTGAGCACCGTGTCTTGTTGCAGTCGTCCTACCACCGTCGCGATATCGGCGCGCATGACGCTGGGGTTTTCCAGCAACGACGCCGTTTGCGCTTCCTGGCTGCGGAAATTGCCGCGCCAGCCCAGGCGAAAATTTGCGGTGGCATTGAAGACGGTCGGTGTGTTGAACGCTGGCGTCGCGCGCCCGGGCATTCGGGTCATCGCATCGGCGGCAGCACCGTTGCTGGCCAGGTGATGACATGAGGTGCAGGCAACGCGATTGTCGCCCGACAGCCGGCGATCATTGAACAGCAGCGCGCCGAGTGCGACCTTGCGGCTATCCAGGCCGGTCGCTTGCTGGATGGCGTGGATGGGCTCGCGTGTGCGCACCGACGGAGCTGCAATTTCAGCTGCCGGCACGAGCTGCATGACGAGCAACGCTGCAGAAGCGAGCGCGACTTTAAGGATCGGCGCCGGCGACCAACGCCATTCGCGATGGTCTGGCCTGGCTCGCGCCGGCGGCTGTGTCATCGAGCGTGCTCGACCGGCGGCGTGAAGACATAACCGGCGCCGCGCTGGGTCACGATCAGCGTCGGCTCGCGCGGATCCTGTTCCAGCTTGCGTCGCAGGCGCAGGATCTGCACGTCGATACTGCGATCGAACACGTCCTCATGCAGACGCGTGGCACGCATCAGGTGCTCTCGGCTCAGCGCTCGTCCAGGCGCATCGACAAAGGCGCGCAACAGCGCGTATTCGCCCTTGGTCAGCGGAATGGCGGGCGTACCCGCGCGCGACACCGTGCGGGCCTGCAAATCGAATTCCCAGGCAGCGAAGCGCACCCGGCCTTCGCCCGCATCACGCGCCACCGCCACCTTGGAGGCGATATGGCGACGCAGCACGGCGCGGATCCGTGCGGTCAGTTCATGCAGCCCGAACGGCTTGGGCAGGTAGTCGTCGGCGCCCAGCTCAAGCCCTACCACGCGATCGATTTCGTCGCGGCGATGGCCGGTCATGATGATCACCGGAATGTCGGATTCCTTGCGCAAGGCGCGCAACAAGTCCAGACCGTCTTCGTGCTTGAGCATCAGATCCAGCAGCAGGATATCCGGTTCGCGCCGACGCAAGGCCTCGGCAACCTCGCTGCTGCTGGTGGCGACAAAGGCTTCCATGCCGTGGGAGCGGATGTGGCCCATGACGACGTGTGCCATCGCCTGGTCGTCGTCCACCACCAGCACCTTGGCGGCGGGTGCGGGACGTGCAACGGATACGTCAGAGGAGGAGGGGGAGTTGGAATGCAGCTTGATCATCGACTCTCTATCCCGGCATGACCGCGTTCGCGGACAGATTCCGAGTGTCGATCGGCTGGGGTGACCGAATCGACCGCGTTGGGGAAGTGCGTCCATGCGCGGCGTGCCACGATACGCCGTCGCGGGGACGGCATCTTCACGCACGATGCTAGGGTGTTTTTGTGTCGGCTTGCCACGTCGACGAGCGGGTGGTCACGCTCCGTGCCGTGGTCGATGACGACTTTTGTTCGATCTTGTGACCAGCCACTCGCTCTGCGACAACACGGGTGAGGGACCGATCCCGTCGCCAGCCCGATCCGACCACGAGGTTTTCGAATGAACCGCATTGTCGAGTCTGCTTCTGTCGTGGGTGGCCGTCGCCGATGGTCGGCGACGGTCCCCGTTCGCCATCGACCTTGGCGTCAGCCTGTCTTGGCGCTGCTCTTGGCTTTGGAGGTGGACTTGGCTTTTGTCGCAGCACCACGCGCTGCGCGGTCGATCACTTCGGACACGGTCTGCGCCTGCGTGATGAACAGCGCGTGGCTTCCCGGCACGGTGGTGATGTCCGCGCCGATGCGCTTGGCCATGTGCAGCAGCATCGCCTGGTCGAACGCCTTGTCCTCGGTGGCGATCACGGCCCAGCTCGGTTTGCTCTTCCAGGCCGCATGGTGCAGCCGCTCGCCGAATGCGGACATCTTGATCGGCACCTGCGACGCGGCCATGAATGCAGCGTCGGCGTCGCTCACATCATTGGCGAAGCCGGCCTTGAAGTTGGCCGGGCGCACGAAGCCGAAGCCGTCGGGCCGGGTGTCGATCACGAACTCCGGCGTTGGTGCGAAGCCCTGGTACAGCTGTGCGGTGGTCTCGCCGGCATCGGGCGCGAGTGCAGAGACGTAGACCAGGCCGATGACCTTGTCGTGCACGCCGGCTTCGCTGATCACCGTGCCGCCCCAGGAGTGTCCCACCAGGACCGTTGGGCCGTCTTGCTGATCGAGCGCGCGCCGGGTGGCGGCGACGTCGTCGGCCAGCGAGGTGAGCGGGTTCTGCACGATGGTCACGCGATAGTCGCGCTTGACCAAGCGCTCGTAGACGTTGCGCCAACCGGAGCCATCGGCGAAGGCGCCGTGCACCAACACGACATTGCGTGCAGCATCGGCCGGCAGCGCTTCAGTGGGGGCAGCGCCCTGGGCAGCACTCATGGTGGCGGCAGCCATGGTGGCTGTCAGCAGTAACGGGAACGGAAAGCGCATGGTGGATCTCCTTGGTTGAACGAGCGTGGGTAAACGCGTCAGACGGCTCAGAGGCGATGGGCCGCTTTGATGATGTCGGCGGCGCGTTCACCGATGACCACGCACGGGGCCATCGTGTTGCCGCTGGTGACATTGGGCAGGATCGAGGCATCGGCGATGCGCAGGCGGTCGATGCCGTGCACGCGCAGTTGGCCATCGACGACGGAGAGGGCATCGCGGCCCATTCGCGCCGTGCACCCCTGGTGCCAGAAGGTGATGGCGGAGTTGCGCAGGTATTGGTCCATCTCCGCACCCGAGAGCGGCCCGGGCATCGCTTCGCGCTTCAGTAATGCATCGAACGCCGGTGCATGGGCAAGCTCCCGGGCAATGGCAACGCTGGCACGCGCCGCCCGTAGATCGTCGGGGTGGGAGAGCGTGTTGGCGTGGATGCGCAGCGGCGCGCCCGGATCGCTACCGGTCAGGTGCAAGCTGCCGCGGCTCTTGGGATGCGACAGTCCGGCGAACACCATCCAGCCGTGGTCCGGCGCGCCCATGTGCGCGGTTTCGGGCGTAGCCACCGGAAATTCCAGCTGGCAGTGGAACACGTCCGGTAGCTGCAACGCCGGGTCGGTCTTCCAATAGAGCGTGGCTTCCGAGCCGCCATACTGCGCAGCGATCGGCGCCCTGGATTCGAAGATGCAGCCGAAGGCCACATGGTCCTGGTGGTTGCGGCCGACGCCCGGCAAATGCTGGACGACGTGGATGCCATGGGGACGCAATTCCGATTCGGGGCCGAGCCCGGACTGCATCAGCAGCTTGGGTGTATTGATCGCGCCCAGCGACACCACCACCTCGCGGTCGGCCATGAACCGTTGGCGACGATCGCCAACGATCGCTTCCACGCCCACCACCGAGTGGCCGTCGAACAGCAGTCGGCTCACCTGCGTCTGCAGCAGCACGGTCAGGTTCGGCTGGTGGCGCTTGGGCCACACGTAAGCGCGAAAGATCGACGCGCGGCTGCCGTCCTTGACGATCAGTTCGGTCAAGGCGACGCCGCCGCGGCCTTCCATCATCTCGCCATTGGGACTATCGAACGTCGGCAGGCCGGTGGATGCGGCGGCCTCGACCATGGCGCTGGCAACCGGATGCGGATCGCGTGCGGTTTCGACATGGACCGGGCCGCCGCTACCGCGTCGCAGCGGATCGGCAATGCCTTGCCAGTCTTCGATGCGGCGGTAGACATCCAGCACCGAGCGATAGCTCCAGCCCTCGTCGCCGGCCTCCTGCGCAAAGCTGTCCCAATCCGCCTGGTGGCCGCGTGCCCACATCATCACGTTGATGGCCGAACCACCGCCCGCCACCTTGCCCATGTTGAGCGGAATCGCGCGATTGTTCAGATGCGGATTGGGCTCGGCAACGAATTGCCAATCGCGCTCGGAGCCAAGATTGAGCGGCCATTGGGTCGGGGTCATCACCTCCGGAACCTCATCGCTGCCGCCAGCTTCGAGCAGCAGGACCTCGACCTGCGGATTTTCTGCCAGCCGCGCGGCGAGGGCGCTGCCGGCGGGGCCTGCGCCGCAGACGATGAAGTCGTAAGGACGTGTGAGTTGCGGCGTATCGGCTGTCAATCGGAGTGGATCGGAAATCATTGGCATCTCTTGAATCCGGTAGAGAAGCGGCAACGCAGTGCCTTTGCGCTTCCGAAAAGGGTGGGGGATGCATGCATGGCGCAAGCCAGCACGGCGCGATCCTGTCGACTCGGCGCATGCGCCAGGCAATTCCTGCGCTAGAGCGATCAAGGACTCTGGATGGCGGCAGCACGGCCAAGGCACGAAGGCGCGGCATCACGCCGCATGTCGATGCCGCTTCGGATACTGCAAGCGCACCACGACAGGTCGGCCGCAGCAGTATCTGCACTGCGCGTGCCGAGCGATATTCGATATTCATCGTATGAAGCGCGAGGCGTACGGTATAGCGCGCGTTACTCCAAAGGGGTAAATCGACCGCGCGACTTCCGGGCGATGCGACATCCTTTGCGTGCGCACTACCATGCGCGTCCGCTGCAATGCCGCTGCCATCGGAAAAAAAGGCGCACGGGCGGCCCGCCTTGTCGCACAGCCCTACAGGCTGTCTCAGTGCTCGCGTCGTTCCCAGGTCGACACGCGTTCGCCGCTGGTATCCCTCTGGCTCTTACCGACGGTGCATGCAGCACTGTCCAATCGAAGTGGATTCCCTCGCAGTCCCCCACACGAGATGATCATGCAGCAACCTCTGAAATGTACGAGCGCCGAACTGCAGGCCAACCCCCAGATCGTATTCGCACGCTTGCGTCCGCTGACGCCCGTCCTGCAGCGCGACGACGGACTCTATGTCGCGATACGTGCGCAGGATGTGCAGCAGCTGCTCGTCGACCCGCGAACCAGGCAGATGGAAACCGAGATCGCCACCGCGCGCGGTGTGACCGATGGTCCCTTGCTCGAGTTCCTGAAGCACACCATGGTGCTGAGCAATGGAACGGCACATCGGAACCGGCGCCTACCGCTCGTTCAGGCATTTGCGTCGCGCTTCGTCCAGGACGTACGCCCCTACGCGCGTCGCGTTGCCGAACAACTGATCGATGCGCGCTACGACGCGGGTGCAATGGACGTCATCGGCGACTTCGCAAGCTGGCTTCCTGCGCGTGTCATTTGCCACATCCTGGGATTGCCCGAGACGGATATCCCGGCCTTCACCCGTTGCGTTTACAGCGTGTCACGCGCGTTCAATTCCACCTTTACCCCTGACGAAGTCCCCGAGCTACAGCAAGCTTCAGGCGAGCTCGATGCCTATGTGCGGGGCTTGATCGCCCACCGTCGGCGTCACCCGCGCGAGGACTTCATCACCAGCTACATTGCTGCCAGCGATGCATCCGGGCAGCTCTCCCAGACCGAAGTCGTGGCGCAATTGATGTCCATCCTGCTCGCCGGGAGCGACACCACGCGCAGTGCACTTGCAATCCAGACCTCGCTCTTACTGCAGCATCCGGAGCAGTGGCAAGCGGTCTGCCGCGACTCAGCATTGATTCCGGCGGCAGTACGCGAATGCCTGCGTTATCAGCCGGCGGTGGCATCGGTGCCGCGTATCACGTTAGAGGACATCGTGCTGGATGACACCTTGGTGCCTGCAGGGAAGATCCTGTCTTTGTCCACGCTATCTGCACTACGTGACCCGGCGCTGTATGCGGAACCGGAGCGCTTTGACATTCATCGCACTGACGCTCCCAAGCGCCAACTCGTATTCGGCGGTGGTGTCCATCGCTGTCTCGGTGAGGCATTGGCCATGATCGAGCTTGAGGAAGGCCTGGCTGCAATGGCGCAACGGCTACCGGACATGCGATTCGACGGCAATCCGGTCGTGGTCCAGGGTGGGTTCGGCATTCGGACCGCGCAAGACTTCCGCGTCAGCTGGGGCAGTGCCCGGACGGGTTGACGCATCGCGTAGCAAAGCACTCACTGCCGATCCGATGCTCGGCTATTACCCTAAGGTGCAATGCAGCTGCTGGACTTGAGAGCATTGTGGGGGTGGGGACGCGCAGTTACGGTAGTAGGCGTTCCAACGGGACCCATCCGCATGCAACAGCCTCCTCCGATCATGTTCGTCCTGGTCGATGCCAGCCGCTGGCAAGCACCAGGACTTCCGCTATCGTGCGGTGAGGTGGCCGCCCGGCGCGATGCGGCAGTCAAGCCGGCCATGCTGGTGATGGGGGATGGCGCACACGCGCCCTGTGTGTTGTTGCGATCGGACGATCTCGATGGCATCGATGCGCAGCTCGACGAGTGGATCGTGGCGACGGCGACCAGGTTCGCGGACGCAATGGCGCGCTACGCAGCATTGACGCCGCGCGAGCGGCAAGCATTACAGCTGGTCACCGATGGCCTGCTCAATAAGCAGGCTGCCGCAGCCATGGGCATCAGCGAGGCGACACTACAGATCCATCGCAAGCGTGTCATGGACAAAATGGGTGCGCGCTCGTTTGCCGAGCTGGTGCGCATTGCCGATCTGCTGGGCCTATCAGGCGATGCTTGCCACCCTCCCGCGCCTCCCGACCGTCACAACGCACGGGTCCCACCTCGTCCACGCCGGCTTGGCGCACGCGCGGCGTGAGCGTGTCTCGTGCCCCAGCGTTGGCATTCGCGTTGGCATTTCGGCTTGTGCTGGGGTGGGCACTGACGCTGTGCGCATGTCTGCCGGCATTCGCACAGCTGGCGGAGGTCCCGCTTTTCCAGTTGCACCAGATGCACTGGACGGTCCAGACCGGCGCGCCGAGCGGCATGATCGCCATGACCCAGACGCGCGATGGCTATATCTGGGTTGTCGCCAGTGGAGGCTTGTTCCGATTCGATGGGGTCGAGTTCGAACGCGTCCAGCAGGTTGCCGGCGTTCCTTTGCCGACATCTCAAATCTATGCACTGTGGGCAAGGCCAGCGGGGGGTTTGTGGGTCGGCTATCTGTTCGGCGGCGCCAGCTTCATCGGTGAGGATGGAACATCGCAGCACTATTCCACTCAGGATGGCTTGCCACCTAACACGGCGATGAGCTTTGCCGAGGATGGCGGCCGCATGTGGATCGGGACCTCACGCGGCTTGTTCCGGTTAGAAGGCGGGCGGTGGACGCAGGCGGAAACGGCCTGGCAGTTTCCGCCGGTGCAAGTCAACCAGCTGGAACTCGACGGCGCGGGCACGCTGTGGGCTTATACGGACGATTCGCTGTACTTTCGCCGGCGTGGAGAGCGTCACTTCGAACTTGGCCTGAGGCAGGCGAACGATACCAAATGGAGTTACTTGCTGAAATCGCCGGATGGGCAGGTCTGGTTGGCGCAGCATCGATTAGGGCTCAGTGAGCTGAAAGCCCCGCAGGTCGGAAACGCATTGGCAATGACCTGGCAGAACTTTCCCGAGTCTGCCGCTGAGCTGCTGGTATTGATGATCGACCGCGATCGCATGCTTTGGCATGCGTCCTCCAATGGCCTCAAGCGGGTTCCACTGCTCCGACAAGACCGCACGGCAACACAGAGCACCCCGGCGAGCAAAGACGTCACTGCCCCCATCCGTCTGTTGGGCGAGACGCCGATCGCGCTCATGCAGGACCGCGAAGGCAACGCCTGGGTGATCTCTGATGGTGGGTTGTCGCGATTTCGTAGCTCTGCCTTCTTGCGAGTTGGGCTTGAGCGCGCTTCACGCGGCGCGGCATTGACTGCAGCGGGAGATGGCTCGATCTGGGTCAGTGATTCGGACCATGGACTGCACCGATTACGGGACGGATTAAGGCAAGAATCGCTGCCGTCGTCCCATGAGAACTTTTCAGCCCTGCACCGGGATCACAACGGCACCTTATGGCTGGGTGGACGCCACAGTTCCATTTATCGCAGCAGCAGCAAGGGACTTGTCGAATGGCGTCCCCAGCACACACACAAAGCCAGCGGCATCCAGGCGATTGCCAGCCAGAAGGATGGCACGCTCTGGGTGTCGGTGATCCGGGGAGGCGTGTACCGGGTCGTCGACAATCGCTGGATGCTGTGGGGCGGGTTGGCCGCGTTGCCGCGCGAGCCGGCGACATCGATGACCGTGGATGCAGCTGGGCGGCTCTGGCTTGGCTATGTGCACAATCGCCTGGCGGTCGTCGATGGCGACCAAGTTAGGGTATACAGCGCTGCGGATGGGTTGGCGACAGGCCCGGTGCAGGTCATGGCCGTGTCGGGTCGCGATGTCTGGATCGGCGGCGAAAAAGGCCTCGCTCGTTTCGATGGCAAGCGGTTTCACTCGGTACTCAACAGCGAAGGACTTCGGTTCGGCAGCATCGCCGGGCTCATCCAGCGGGCAGGGGGGGAACTGTGGTTGAACACCAGCGATGGCGCGGTCTTCATCGATGCAAATGAAGTTCGCAATATCGTGGCAAACCCGGCACATCTGGCAAGGTCCAGGCTGTTCGACCACAACGATGGCTTTCCAGGTGCCGTACAGCTCCTGAGCACATGGCCAACTGCCATCGAAAGTACTGATGGACGGTTGTGGTTCACGACCTCCAGCGGCGTGGTTACGCTTGCGCCGGGGCCACTGCCACGCAATATGGTGACGCCCAACGTCTACCTAAAATCCATCACGGTGGATGGCCAGCGCACCAGTATCGAAGGACAGAGTCGCTCAGTGATAGCGCTGCCTACCAAGCCGCGGGTGATTCAGCTCGCCTATACCGCACCCAGTTTCACCATGCCCGAACGCGTGCAGTTCCGCTATCGCCTAAAAGGATCGGCCATGGGCTGGGAAGACGTAGGCACCAGGCGCGAGGCCTTTTTCACCGGTCTGCGCCCCGGGAACTATCGTTTCGAGGTTGTTGCAGCAAACGAGTCGGGGGTTTGGAACAACGCTGGCGCAAGCGTGGACTTTGTCGTTCCGCCCACCTTCGTGCAGTCACGCACCTTCCTGGCCCTGTGCATTGCAGCGATCGCCTGCGCCCTATGGGTGCTGTTTTTCCTGCGCATGCGCCAGGTCAAGGCAAAGCTACAATGGCGAAGTGAGGCGCGATTGTTGGAACGCGAGCGCATCGCACGCGATTTGCACGATACGTTTCTGCAGGGCGTGCAAGGGCTGATGCTGAGATTTCAATCGGCTGCCGAACGGATACCGGACGGAGAGCGCGCACGCGAACTGATGGAAGATGCGTTGGATCGCGCGGACAGAATTCTGGCCGATGGTCGCGACAAGGTGGCTGAATTGCGCACTTCGGTCTGCATGGACCTGCCGGATGCATTGGCGATGTCCGGAAGCGAACTGGCGCGCGATTATGGCGTGGCCTTCCAGGCCTCGGTGGAGGGCAGCCGACGCGCACTGGATCCGCTGGTTCTGGATGAAGCCTTCCATATCGGCAGCGAAGCGATGGCCAATGCCTTCCGCCATGCGCGTGCCACCCGCGTGCAGGTCGTCACCGTTTTCGGGCGCCGGCAACTTGAGATACGCGTCAGCGACGATGGATCTGGCTTCGATCTATCGGGAGTCAAGGATGGGCACTGGGGCCTGAAAGGCTTGCGCGAGCGTGCCGCCAGGGTGCGCGGCAATCTCAGCATTTCGAGCAAACCGGGTGTTGGGAGCACCGTGCAATTGCAGCTGCCTGGCAGCTGGGCGTATAAAGACGCCCGAAGACGGCGCTGGAACTGGCGCAAGCTCCTTGGCATGCATCAGGAGGACCCGACGTGAATCGGGCTAGAGACACCTCGCCAGCGTTGATTACCGTCATGGCCGTTGACGACCATCCGCTGCTGCTCGACGGCATCAAGGCCGCGTTGAGCGAGCAGCCGGACATCGCCTTGATCGCCGAGGCCACAAACGGCCGCGAGGCGATCGAACAGTTTCGCGTGCATGGGCCGGACGTCACGCTGATGGATCTGCAGATGCCTGGCATGGGCGGGCTGGAAGCGCTGCGCGGCATCCTCAGCGAATGGCCGGAAGCGCGCATCGTGATTCTGACCACCTACCGCGGCGACGCGCAGGCGATGAGCGCGCTCAAGAGTGGAGCCAGGGGCTTCATGCTCAAGGGAATGATGCGCAAGGAATTGCGCGATACGATCCGCGCAGTCCACGCAGGGCGGCGTGTGGTGCCTGCGGAAATCGCTATGGAACTGGCACAGCATGCCGGCGAGGACGACCTGTCACCACGCGAGATGGAAGTCTTGCGAGAGCTGGCGCGTGGCAACGCGAATCGGGAAATCGCCGAAAGCCTCAGCGTCACCGAGGGCACGGTGAAAGCGCATATGAAGCGCATCCTGTCCAAGCTTGGTGCCAAGGACCGTACGCACGCGGTGTTACTCGCCCTCAAACGCGGCATTCTCGAGGTGTGAATCGGGGCGATCTTGCGTCGCCTGCAACCCATCGGTCACCAGAACAAGATGGAGGCAAGGCGAAGGGGCCTTGCTCTGCAAGACGACTCCACCTAGGCGTGAGGGCGGCGCCTAACGGTCAAAGGCATAAGGAAAGATCATGGCGCTGCGTTGGTTATTGCTACTGCCGATCCTCTTGGGCGGCTTTCTCATTGCCGGCGTCCTCGGCAGTCTGTCGACCGCAGTGGTTGGCGTCTGGCATCTTCCTGGCGCAGGCTTCAGCGCCGCGCTGGCGGTTGTCATTCTTGCCTATGTCGCTGCGCCTGCAGTCAAGCTGCAGACCGCGCTCTGCGCGCTGCTGCTCGGCGGCGGCGTCGCCTGGTGGTTGCTGGAACCCTCGTTTTATCCAGAAAGCTACCGCGATCGGGGGGCCTATATGCCGACGCATCTGCCTCTGCTGGCGACCTGCCTTGGCGGACTGCTTGGACTGTTTACCGTGCTTGTCCATCACCAGCGGCGCCGTGTCGCGCATCGAACGCCAGGCTGATCAGGGCCATTCAATGCGCCCCCATGTCGACCAGGGCGAGGTGGACATGCCTACCTACGGAGAGTCCGGTCACGTCGGCATGCTTTGCTTTGAATTACAACGCATCTGACACTGCTTCGCCAACGTTGAGGCGGTGAACCACGCACATGCCAGGTGATAAACGATTGAGCTGGAGATGGTCGACCATGCCCGACTCACTGGCTTTACACGGGTAACTCTTGCAATCTTGCAATGCGCTTGAGCTTGCTATCAAGTCAAGGGCTTTTGGTGATATCACGTAATCCGGCGGCATGAGATACAGTCACGCAGCCCGTGACGCACAGAAGCGCTTTGGCCATCACCGCGATCGACGCGAGAGGCCAGGGCTGCAGAACGCTCTCCGATTCGGAGTGGGCCTGGTCTATCCACCCTGAGATAGGAGATGGCGGCGTTGCGTCGTCTGACACCCTTATGGATGCGCTTCATCCTGCACTGCTGCATCGCGGGCGCAGGATTGCTGTTTGCGCTAAATGCGCATGCGCTCGACCGCGAGCGCAACCTCGCGCAGCTGCATCATACCGCCTGGACTGCGCGCGATGGCGCGCCGAGTCAGGTACGTGCGCTTGCCCAGACCAGTGATGGCTACCTGTGGATCGGTGGAGCAACCGGCTTGTTCCGCTTCGATGGCGTGACCTTCGAACGCTACGACAGCATTGGCGGCTCGCAGCTGCCGTCGCCCAATGTCACCGCGCTGCTGGCGACCCGAGAGGGCGATCTCTGGATCGGCTTTCGCAATGGCGCAGTGGCCTGTCTCAGAGACAAGACCTTGCAGGTGTATTCGGGCAAAGATGAGCTCCCACCCGATATCGTGTTCGGATTCGCACAAGATCATGACGGGGCTATCTGGGCCGGCACCGCGCGTGGTTTGGCTGTCCGCGAGGGCAAACGCTGGAAGACGGTCGGCGTGGTGCAGGGCTTTCCGGAAGGCGAGCGCGCGCGGGTGCTGGGCGTCGATCGGACGGGCACGCTGTGGGCCGCCGGAATCGAGAAGCTGCTGTTCCTGCCGCGCGGCGAGCAGGTCTTCCGCGATACGGGCCAGCGATTGAATGATGCCGCTCAAATCGCTCAGGACGCAGCGGGACGCCACTGGATCGCCGAGACAGCGCGCGCGGTGCGGCCGCTCGCGTTGGCAAGCAGCGGCCGTGTCGGCAAGGACGAAGAAATCTGGGTGGGGTCGCAGGCCATCACGTTCGACCGAGATGGCGGGCTGTGGATCGCCACCGTGGGTGACGGCCTGCGCAGGATCAGCCACCCCGAACAACCCAAACCGGCTTCCAGGGTCGAGGTGTTTACGCAAGCAAACGGACTCAGTTCGGATTTGCTGATTGCCGCCCTGGAGGATCGCGAAGGCAATCTTTGGTTTGGCAGCGATAAGGGAGTCGATCGTTTCCGCCATGGCGATGTTGTACCGGTGAGCATACCTGGCGGACACGCCGGGTTCACCCTGATGGCGGGAGAGGGCGGTGATATCTGGGCTGCCAGCTTCTCGGCCAGACCTCTGCTGCAAATCCGCGGCAACGCAGTGATTCCGCATGCGCAGGTCGTCAATATCGACAGTGCCTATCGTGATCCCGTCGGTGCCATTTGGTGGCCAGGATATGTTGGTCTCTGGCGCTACTATCAAGACCGTTTCGTGCTGATGCCCTGGCCCGCTGGTGTGCGTGGAGGCGATTGGTTCTTGCACACGCTTCACGGCGATGGCAATGGAGGACTGTGGGCCGACATCGGAGGCCATGGGTTCAAGCACTTCCGCGACGGCAAATGGGAAGACACCACCCCGGGCGGATATCCTGCAGGCGCCACAAGTGCGGTATTCGAAGATACCCAGGGGCGCGTCTGGCTGAGTACGCTGCCCGATCGCCTGCACCGCATCGAAGGTGGCAAAACCCATACCTATACGAGCGAACAGGGGCCTCAGGTGGGCCGGGTGATGGCGATCGGTGGCCGCGGACCTCATCTTTGGGTTGCCGGCGAACTCGGACTGGCGCTGTACCACCAAGGGCGCTTTTCCAAGATTGTTGCCGCAAAAAATGACACGTTGGGCAGCATTTCTGGCCTGGTCGAAACTGCCTCCGGTGACCTGTGGCTCAGCGATGTGCAAGGGGCGATTCGCATACCGGCTGCAGAAGTCTCGCAGGTGCTCGCTAATCCGACACATCCGGTGCGTTACCGAAGGTTCGACTATCTCGATGGCTTGCCTGGCGCCCCGCAGATGGCGCCGACCAACTTCACCGTAGCCGAAGCCAGCGATGGGCGGGTGTGGTTCGCCACCGACAACGGTTTGGCCTGGATCGATCCCAACCGCTTGCACCACAATCCGTTGCCACCGCCGGTGTATCTGCATGCTGTGGAGGTGGATGGTCGTCCGTTTTTGCCCGGAGCGTTGCTGCAATTGCCCGTCGGTGCACAACAACTACGCATCGCCTACGCCGCGCTGAGCCTTTCGATTCCAGAACGGGTGCGGTTTCGCTATCGGCTCGAAGGCGTCGATCAGGGTTGGCAAGACGCCGGCACGCGGCGCGAGGCGATCTATACCAATCTGCGTCCTGGCCACTATCGATTTCGCGTTCTTGCCGCCAACGAGGACGGGGTCTGGAACACGCAGGGTGCAGCGATGGAGATCCAGATTCCACCGCCCTTCTATCTGACGAGCTGGTTCTTGACGTTATGCGTGCTCGTTGGAGCCGGGCTGCTTTGGCTCATTTACCTGCGCCGACTGCGGGTTATGGAGGCACGCTTGCAGGCGCGGCTGGCCGAGCGCCATCTCGAACGCGAACGGATCGCGCGCGAACTGCACGACACCTTGTTGCAGGGTATCCAAAGCCTGATCCTGCGCTTCCAGGCGGCGATCGAAAAACTCCCCGTGAAGGAGCCGGCACGCATTGCGATGGAGGGCGCGCTCGAGCGTGCCGATGATGTGCTGAGCGAAGGGCGTGATCGCGTGCAAGGATTGCGCGCCGCTGCCGCGCCGGTCAGCGACTTTCCGCAGGCGTTGGCCAGCGTGGGCGCTGACCTGATGCACGACGCTGCACCGAACTTCCAGATGCGCGTCGAAGGTACGCAGAGACCGCTCGATCCACTGGTACATGACGAGATGTTCGGCATCGGACGCGAGGCCCTCATCAATGCGTTCAACCATGCACAGGCGGGCACCGTAACGCTCGAACTGCATTACGGCGCCAAGGCGTTGCGCCTGTGTATCAGTGATGATGGCCGCGGCATCGCGACCGAAGTGCTTGCCGCGGGCGTGCGGCCCGGTCACTGGGGATTGGCCGGCATGCGCGAGCGCGCTGCACGCATCGGTGCCACGCTCGCATTTCGAAATGGCGTTGCCACCGGTACCGAAGTGGAACTGCACGTTCCCGCAAAAATTACATACAGCCAAGCAAGTGGACGCTAACACTAAATAAACTGGACGAAGCTATCAGTCAAACTGGACGGCGGCGTCATTTAGGCTGGACGGTTGTGACTTGCAAAGTCAGCGCAGGCAGGCAAGGAGGATGCAACTCGCACAGCACCGGCTGGCCTGCTGCTGGTCAGAGGCAGCGGTTACAGAGCGCCCAGCGCCGCCTGCGGGAGGACTGCGCGGCCGCGTACTGCTAGCGAGGGATTCTCACGGAGCCTATGGGCGATCACCGCATGCGCTATCCATGGAGTGAAGTCGCAGCAATATATCTGCGCCCCCCCCCCCCGTCGTCGCGGCAAAGAGAGCCGACCTACGCGACCATCGCCGCGCGCAGCCCGGACATCAAGTTCACCATTTGCCTATGACTGGCGATCAGAGATAGCTGTCTCCAGTGCTGATCGAATCTTTGTGGCGCGCGACGTCTCGATCGACGCGCTGTAACCTCGATCTACGCGGAAGGCCTGAACTCGTTGCTCCAGCGATTCATGTTGCTGCTGGCGTCCGCTTGTGCTGACATCCGTGTAGGCACTTCCTGGTTGGGATCGGTCCACTTCTTCTACCACGCCGCTGCTGTGCGTGTGCTTATAGAAGATGGCGGGCAGCATCTGTTCTCCGAGCATGAGTTCGACTCCAGCGTCTTCCAAGAGCGCGTCGGGCGAAGCCGCGCCTTGCCCGTATGGATCAATCGTCCCGTGGTTGACCATGTTGTCATGCCACTGATCGAACAGGGATGAGTGCTGGTGAGCGTGCAAAGCGAAATGCAGATCGAACATCAGGCAGTCCGCTGCAGACTTCTGTGCCCCCACCTGAATGAACGCAAATTTGGCATTTTCACCGAGCTGGGACAGGGCCTGACGCCGCAGTTGGGTATGGCCGGTCACGAAAGTGAGCAGTCTCGCCGGCTCCAGTACGATTACGCTTGCTTCGCCATTAGGTCTCCGTCGAACATCCGCTGCCACGTGATGTTCACCATCACGTTCTAGTCGAAGAACGGCACGCTGGGAAACTACTGAGGTGGTTTGCTCGGACAAAGACTGCAAGAAGTCAATAGGCGAGTCAAAGTGCTGGATGTTCAATCCAGGGTAACGACGGTTGTACACCGAGGCTAAGGCCGGCAGATTTTTGATGTCGAGCTTCAGAAGCGCCTCATCCGGCTGCTTGTTCGCCGCCAACATTTTCAAGGTCCGCTCTCCGTACTTCACTATACTTGAGCGGACTCCTGCATCTTTTGCATCCGACAGGGAGTTGGCTAACAGCTTGGTTTTCAGTGCGACTCGCTCAGGCAGGCCGCTACGAGAAAGGTCAACTTTCTTGCCGCGTCTTGCGAGCCCCTGCAACGCTGGGTCAGTGGCCGAGTAAGAAGACGTGGCCTGAGCCGGGGTCCCACTGCCCTCTTCCGAGGGCGTGGCCTGCTCTGCGACGTGGGCTGCATAATGCTCAGGTGAGCCTGCCACGCTCGGCTTTGAAACGCATAGACCCATGTTGATCTCCTACAGTGACTGTGGGAGCAAGTTTGGCGAGAATCTCTCCGATTCGCGCTGGCTCACCGAAGTCATAGCTGTGACGACGAAGCATTGACGCGCGGGATTCTCGAGCCTCTATAAGAGGCTTGGCAGGGATTCTTGAAAAATCCTTTTCTGACAGCAATTTAGATCACTTTTTTGCTTTTTTTACGGATCCCTGCCGACCCTCGATCGGCTTGTATTACATCTCGATGTAATCGAACACTTCGGTGCGAAGTCTTGGAGCAGAGGGGGGTTCTACCCCGATATCACGGACGGTTGTAAAAGAGCTGCAACCTTCTGATCCTGCTTGGCCGCCCTTCGCCGCATCCTTGGGTTGTGGCGTCGCTCGATGTAGTCAAACACATCCGCTCTTGCTCCATCCAGTGTG
>JAAIGF010098893.1_pt1 | contig 40380 bp, 41 predicted proteins | sample 6487441 | NCBI WGS metagenome assembly JAAIGF01 (sample SAMN13974129, study PRJNA590717) | phyllosphere metagenome | biome: pepper field; feature: multiple bacterial spot infested pepper fields; material: pepper leaves; isolation source: leaves from pepper fields | host: Capsicum annuum ...
AACGCGCCAAGCCCCCCAAGGTGATCATGTGCGCGCTGATGCGCAAGCTCATCCACATCATCTGGGGTGTCCTGCGAAGCGGCCGACCTTTCTCACCGGAGATCGCCCTTGCATAGACAAGGGCGAGACGGTATCTACGCGGGCTGGGCCTTGCCACGCATACGTGGCGAGCGGTTCTGGCACGCCGCTTGCAGACTTCCCCGGCAACGTCCCGTGGGAGTGCCTCATGCCCAACCTCATCTCCGCCTATCTGGGTGTCCACGCCCAGGCCATGCCGTTGCGCGAGCAGCGCATGAAGCTGATCGCCAGCAACCTCGGCAACGCCGACACGCCCGGTTACAAGGCCCAGGACCTGGACTTCGATGCGGCGCTGCGCAGCGTGCAGGGCCAGGCGGGCAACGGCCTGATGGCGACCAGCAACGAGGGGCACATGGCCCTTGGCAACGGCCTGAACCCGTTCCAGATCACCCGCGAAGGCGTGCAGCCGAACCTCGACGGCAACACCGTCGATCCCGACGCCGAACGCGCCGCCTACGGCCGCGCCGCGCTGGAATACCGCGCGTCGCTGAGCTTCGTCGAATCCAAGGTGCGCTCCATGCTCACCGCCATCACGGGCCAGTAACGCATGAGCAATCTTCCCATCTTCGATATCGCCGGTTCCGCGCTGCAGGCGCAGTCCGTGCGCATGAGCACCATCGCCTCCAACCTGGCCAATGCCGATTCGGTGGCCGGTTCGCCGGAGGCCGTCTACAAGCCGCTGGAGCCGGTTTTCCAGGCGGTCGCCAGCCGCACCGATCCCAACATCACGTCGGTACAGGTGAAGGAGATCAGCCAGAGCGATGCCGCGCCGATCAAGCGCTATGAGCCCGGGCATCCGCTTGCCGACGGCGACGGCTACATCTACCAGGCCGACGTGGACCCCGTCGCGCAGATGGTCAATCTGATCTCCACCTCGCGCAATTACCAGGCGGGCGTGGAAATGCTGGGTACCGCCAAGGAGCTGGCCCTGGCCACGCTGACCATGGGCCGCTGAGCGGCTCGCCGAGGACGATGACATGAGCACCACCATCAAAAACCAGACCAGCCAGGACGTGTATGCCGCGCTGGGCCTGAACGCCCCGAACAGCAGCGCCACGAAGAAGAAGGACACGCTGGACCAGGCTGATTTCCTGCGCCTGATGACCGAACAGCTGCAGCACCAGGATCCGCTGAAGCCGATGGACAACACGCAGATGGTCGCGCAGATGGCGCAGATGTCCACGGTACAGGGCATCACCGACCTCAATACCACCGTGCAGGGGTTCCAGAGTGCAATGGCCAGCGACCAGGTGCTGCGCGGCGCCGCGCTGGTGGGTCACGAAGTGCTGGTGCCGTCGGAAAAGCTGGTACTGGACGAGGCTGGCAGCGTGAGCGGCACCGTCGCCGCGCCCGGCGCAGGCACCGTCACCGTCGACGTCACCGATGCCACCGGCAACAAGGTGGCGCAGCTGACCGTGGAGGCGAAGGCGGCCGGCGAGACCCGTTTCGAATGGGACGGCAACGACGCCGGCGGCAAGCGCCTGCCGGCCGGCAGCTACAGCATCGCCGCCAGCCACACCGATGCCAGCGGTGCGAACACCACGCTGTCCACCTATGTGCAGGCGCCGGTGGAAAGCGTGACCGTCGGTTCCGACGGCCTGTACCTGAACCTGAAGGGGCTGGGTACGGCCCCGATCGACTACGTGCTGCGCATCAGCTGACACGCCCACCCGACTTCCCGAGGAATCCCGCATGGCTTTCAACGTGTCCCTGTCCGGCATCACCGCCGCCAACACCGACCTGAGCGTCACCGCCAACAACGTCGCCAACGTCAACACCACCGGCTTCAAGGAATCGCGCGCCGAGTTCGCCGATCTGTTCTCCGCCACCAGCTATGGCCTGTCGCGCAACGCGGTGGGCTCCGGCGTACGCGTGTCCAACGTCGCCCAGCAGTTCAACCAGGGCAACAACACCCAGACCGGTCGTGGCCTGGACCTGGCGATTTCCGGCGAAGGTTTCTTCACCATGAACATGAACGGCCAGCGCACGTACACACGCGCCGGCAACTTCCAGACCGACGCGCAGGGTTTCGTGGTCAATCCGCAGGGTGCACGCCTGCAGGTATTCGCGCCCAACACCGACGGCACCACCTTCGATGCCGGCCGGCTGACCGATCTGCAGCTGCTGACCACCGACAGCCCGCCGAAGCAGACGGGCACCGTGCAGCTTGCCTTCACCCTGCCGGCGAACGCGCAGCAGCCGACCGTGGTCCCGTTCGATCCGGCCGATTCCAACAGCTACAGCCAGTCCAGTGGCGGTGTCACCGTCTACGATTCGCTGGGCGTGAGCCACACGCAGACCTCGTATTTCGTCAAGGGCGACGTGGCCAATGCCTGGCAGGTGTACAACTTCGTGGACGGCCAGCAGGTGGGTGAACCGACCGCGCTGTCGTTCAGTCCCAGCGGTGCGCTGGAGCAGCCGGCCAATGGCCGGATCGTGATGGACGCCTTCACTCCGGCCACCGGTGCCGGCCAGCTCAACCTCACCCTGGATGTCACCGGCTCCACCCAGTACGGCGAAAAATTCGCCCTGCGCAATTTCCAGCAGGACGGCTACGCCGCCGGCAAGCTCAACGAGATCAGCGTTTCCGAACAGGGCGTGGTGTATGCGCGATATTCCAACGGCGATGACCGTGCGCTGGGCCAGGTGGCCCTGACCAACTTCAACAATCCGCAGGGGCTGGAATCCACCGGCAACAACATGTGGGTGGAGAGTTTCGCCTCCGGCGCGGCGCGTACCGCATCGCCGGATTCCTCGGACCTGGGCAGCATCCAGGCCGGCGCGCTGGAGTCGTCCACCGTGGACCTCACCGAGCAGCTGGTGAACATGATCGTGGCACAGCGCAATTTCCAGGCCAACGCGCAGATGCTCACCACCCAGGACCAGGTCACGCAGACCATCATCAACATCCGTTGATGATGACGGGTTGACTGCACGCCCCCTGACCCGGACACGGAGCACACGACATGGACAAGGCCCTCTACGTGGCGATGACCGGCGCCCGCGCTTCCCTGCAGGCGCAGGGGACGGTTTCGCACAATATCGCAAACACCGACACGCCCGGCTTCAAGGAAGCGTTGGCCAATACCGAAGCCTTCCCCATCCGCGGTGCGGGCTTCGCATCGCGGGTGGATGCAGTGCACGTGGATGCCGGCTTCAACCGCCGCGTCGGTGCCCAGCACATCACCGGCAATCCGCTGGATCTCTCACTGCAGCCGGGCAACTGGCTGGCCCTGCAGGCGCCCGATGGCCGCGAGGCCTATACGCGCGGCGCGGCCCTGTCGCTGACGCCGAACGGCCAGCTGGTCACCACCGGTGGCCATGCCGTGCTGGATGAAAACCAGAATCCGATCGCCATTCCACCGCACCAGGCGATGGAAATCGGCAACGATGGCACGATTTCCATCGTGCCGCTGGGCGAAGGCCCGCAGACAATGGCGGTGATCGGCCGCATCAGGGTGGTCGATGCCGCCGACGCGCGCCTGCAACGCGGGCTGGATGGGTTGTTCCGCAACACCGATCCGCAGCAGCCGTTCGTGCAGGTGCAGGGCAAGGCGCTGGAAAGCGGCCAGCTGGAAGGCAGCAACGTGGATGCCGCCGGAGCGCTGGTGCAGATGATCCAGTTGCAGCGCCAATACGAAATGCAGGTGAAGGTAATCAAGCACGGCGACGAGAACGCGCGCAGTGCCAACAGCCTGCTGCGCCTGAACGGTTGACGCGAGCCGCGTAGAGCGGGGCTTTGCCCCGCTGTGCAATGAACCCCCAGCCGGGCCGTAGAGCGGGGCTCTGCGCCGCTGTGCGATATCTGTGCGTGCGCGTTGTCTTCCAGCCGGGCAGAGCCCGGCTCTACCTGGCGCGACGGCGCCGGACTTCCGGCGCACACGGAATGGCACACCGCTTGCAATACCCCTGGGGAAGCGCCTGCATCGTTGTGCGGGCACCAGCAGAGGAACCGACCATGAACCAGGCACTTTGGATCGCCAAGACCGGACTGGACGCGCAGCAGACGCGCATGTCGGTGGTGTCCAACAACCTCGCCAATACCAATACCACCGGCTTCAAGCAGGACCGTGCCAGCTTCGAAGACCTGCTGTACCAGCAGGTGCGCCAGCCCGGCGGCTCCTCGTCGGCGCAGACGCAGCTGCCCACCGGCCTGCAGCTGGGCACCGGCGTGCGCGTGGTGGCCACCGCGAAGAACTTCGAACAGGGCAGCCAACAGCAGACCGGTCGCGCCCTGGACGTGATGGTCAACGGCCGCGGCTTCTTCGAGGTGCAGATGCCCGATGGCAGTTCCGCCTATACCCGCGATGGTGCATTCAAGATCAACCAGGACGGCGAACTGGTCACCAACAGCGGCTACCCGGTGCAGCCCGGCATCCAGATTCCGGAAGGCGCACAGAGCCTGACCATCGGCAGCGACGGCACCATCAGCGTGAAGATGGCCGACGACGCAGCCAATGTGGAGATCGGCGCGCTCACCCTGACCGACTTCGTCAACCCGGCCGGCCTGCAGGCGCGTGGCGAGAACCTGTTCCTGGAGACCACCGCGTCCGGTCCCGCGCAGAACGGCAATCCTGGCCTGAACGGCCTGGGCAACGTGGTGCAGGGCGCGCTGGAAGGCAGCAACGTCAACGTGGTTGAAGAGCTGGTTTCGATGATCGAAACCCAGCGCGCCTACGAAATGAACGCCAAGGCCATTTCCACCACCGATTCGATGCTCGGCTACCTCAACAACAACGTCTGATCGCCCACCCGCGACTTCTTTCCCGCAGAGAGTTTCCGCCATGCTGCCTGCCCCCCTGCCCGTCCGCTTCGCTTTCGCCGCCGCTCTGGTGGCCGCTCTCGGCGGCTGCGTGATCGCCGGCGACGTGCGCCCGTATCCGGCAATGGCGCCGGTGCAGCCGGTGATGCCGCCGCCGGCACAGGCCACCGCCGGCGCGATCTACGCCTCCGGCCCTTCCCTGCAGCTGTATTCGGATCGCCGTGCGCGCGATGTCGGCGACCTGCTGACCATCAACCTGCAGGAAAGCACCCAGGCGCAGACCACGGCCAATACCGCAGCCAGCAAGAACTCCAGCCTGGAAATGGGCACGCCGACGGTGTTCGGCGCGCCGGTCACGCTGGGTGGCAAGGACATTCTGGCCGCCAGCGCAAAGGGCAGCCGCGACTTCACCGGCAAGGGCAGCAGCGCGCAGAGCAACCGCCTGCAGGGCAGCGTGACGGTAACGGTGATCCAGCGCCTGCCCAACGGCAACCTGGTGGTACAGGGGCAGAAGAACCTGCGCCTCAACCAGGGCGATGAGCTGGTGCAGGTACAGGGCATCGTACGCGCGGCCGACATCGCCCCGGACAACTCGGTGCCCTCCAGCCGCGTGGCCGATGCGCGCATCGTCTACGGCGGTCGCGGCGCGGTGGCGCAGTCCAATGCCATGGGCTGGCTGGGCCGCTTCTTCAATTCCGGCCTGGCGCCTTACTGAGCACGATGGTCATGACGCTTTCCTTCACCGCACGCATGCTGTTCACCGTTGCCGCCCTGCTGGCGGCGGCAACGCCGGCCCATGCCGAACGCATCAAGGACCTGGCGCAGGTGGGCGGCGTGCGCGGCAACGCGCTGGTCGGCTATGGCCTGGTGGTCGGTCTGGACGGCAGCGGCGACCGTACCAGCCAAGCACCGTTCACCGTACAGAGCCTGAAGAACCTGCTGGGCGAACTGGGCGTGAACGTGCCGTCCAACGTCAATCCGCAGCTGAAGAACGTGGCGGCGGTGGCCATCCATGCCGAACTGCCGCCGTTTGCCAAGCCCGGACAGCCGATCGACGTCACCGTGTCTTCGGTGGGCAACGCGGTATCGCTGCGCGGCGGCTCGCTGCTGATGGCGCCGTTGCGCGGTGCCGATGGCGAGGTCTATGCCATTGCCCAGGGCAACCTGGTGGTGGGTGGCTTCGGCGCGCAGGGCCGCGATGGCTCACGCGTGTCGGTCAACGTGCCCAGCGTCGGCCGCATTCCCAACGGTGCCACCGTGGAACGCGCGCTTCCCGATGTCTTCGGCGCCGCAGGCGAAATCACCCTGAACCTGCACCAGAACGATTTCACCACGGTTTCGCGCATGGTGGCCGCGCTCAACAATGCGTTCGGCGAAGGTGCCGCGCGCGCCGTGGACGGGGTGACCGTCTCGGTGCGCGCGCCAACCGATGCCGGCGCACGGATCGGGCTGCTGGCGCGCATCGAGAACCTGGAACTGACACCCGGGAATGCAGCGGCCAAGGTGGTGGTGAACTCGCGCACCGGCACGGTGGTGATCGGCCAGCAGGTTCGCGTCGGCGCCGCGGCCATCTCACACGGCTCACTCACGGTAACCATCCAGGAAGGCATCAGTGTCAGCCAGCCCAATGCCTTCGCGGGCGGCCAGACGGTGGTGGCACCGCAGTCCACGGTGACCGCCAATGCCGATGGCAGCCGCATGTTCAAGTTCAACGGCGGCACCTCGCTGGATGAGATCGTGCATGCGGTCAACGCCGTCGGTGCCGCGCCGGGCGACCTGATCGCCATCCTGGAAGCCCTCAAGCAGGCCGGTGCGCTGAGCGCCGAGCTCGAGGTGATCTGACATGCGCATCCAGCCGGCCTTCGAGCTCAACCCAGCACAGCGCAACGATCCGCAGAAGATCGACAAGGTGGCGCGCCAGCTGGAGGGCCAGTTCGCGCAGATGCTGGTCAAGAGCATGCGCGAGGCCAGCTTTGGCGATTCGCTGTTTCCCGGCGAAAACACCATGTTCCGCGAGATGTACGACCAGAAGATCGCCGAGGCGATGACCCGCGGCAAGGGCCTGGGTCTGTCGGCCGTCATCACGCGCCAGCTTTCCGGCGCCGGCGTCGAAGGGCCGGCGCTGGATGGCCGCATCGATCCGGCCGCTGCCAGCCGCGCCTACCCGCTCAACACGCCTGCCGATCCGCAGCCAGCCCTGCCCATGGATGATGCCGGCCAGGCGGTGCGCATGCTGCAGCGGATGGCGGCCGGCAATTCGCCGCGCGTGCTGCAGCCGATGGAACAGGCGCTGGACATGATTGCCGGGCGCGACAGCGGCAGCCTGCACCGCAACATCGGCAGCAACGACCCGTATGCCGGTATGGCGCTGGATGCGGCCGAGCAGGCGCTGCCGGACGACCAGTGGTCGGCAACGGCCAGCAATCGCGGCAGCCGCGTGTCACCAATGGACGCGCTGGCCAGCAGTTCCGCGGTGGCGCAGTTGGGGGCACATACCCGCGAAGGCTTCGTGGCCGGCATCTGGGACCATGCCCAGAGCGCGGCCAGGGAGCTGGGCGTGGACCCTCGTGCACTGGTCGCACAGGCCGCGCTGGAAACCGGCTGGGGCAAGCGCCAGATCAACCACGGCGACGGCCGCAGCGCGCACAACCTGTTCGGCGTCAAGGCCACGGGATGGAAGGGCGAACGCGCGACCGTGGGCACCCATGAATATGTCGATGGCGTGCGTCGCAACGAGACCGCCAGCTTCCGCAGCTACGCCTCGCCGGCCGAAAGCTTCGCCGATTACGTGCGCCTGCTGAAGAGCAACCCGCGTTACCAGAAGGCGCTGCAGGCCGGCACCGATGTGCGCGGCTTCGCGCGCGGCCTGCAGCAGGCCGGCTACGCGACCGACCCGTCGTATGCCAGCAAGATCGCCAGCATCGCCGGTGGCCCGACCATCCAGCGCGCCGTGGCCGCCATAGGCGATGCCGGGGCGCAGCTGGGTCGCACCTTCGCCAGTACCGCGCAAGCGGCGCTGGGCCTGACCCGTCGCTGAGGACCGCCATGACCAGCGTGCTTTCCACCGGTACCAGCGCCCTGCTCGCCTTCCAGCGTGCCCTGGCCACCACCAGCCACAACGTGGCCAACATCAACACGCCCGGCTACAGCCGCCAGCGCGTTGATTTCACCACCGCCAACCCGCAGCAGATGGGCTTCGGCACCGTGGGCAACGGAACGCGCATCGCCGACATCCGCCGTGTGGCCGATCAGCTGGCGGTCTCGCGGCTGCTGGACAGCAGTGGTGAGCTGGCGCGTTTGAAGCAGCTGTCGACGATGGCTGACCGGGTGGATTCCATGTTCTCGGACGCGGCGACCAATGTCGCCGGCGTGTGGTCCAACTTCTTCGATTCGGTGAGCGGCCTTTCGTCCAATGCGTCGGCGACCGCGGACCGGCAGAATGTGCTGGACAGCGCCAATACGCTCGCGAACCGGTTCAAGCAGCTCAACAGCAGCCTGGACACCCTCAACAGCGAGGTCAACAACGGCATTTCCGCGGCCGCCACGGAAATCAACCGGCTGGCGTCCGAGGTGGCGCAGTTGAACGCCGCCATCGGCAGCAACGCGGCCAATGCGGCGCCGGATCTTCTCGACCGACGCGACGAGCTGGTAGCCAGCCTGGTCGGCTACACCGGTGGTTCGGCGGTGATCCAGGACGGTGGCTTCATGAACGTCTATACCGCCAGCGGGCATGCGCTGGTGGTTGGTGCCACCGCCAGCAAGGTCACCACCGTCACCGACGCCTACCAGCCCGAACGCCTGCAGCTGGCCCTTGAAACCCAGGGCGCGAAGGTGGTGCTGGACAGCCGTACGCTGGGCGGCCAGGTCGGCGGCCTGATGGAGTTCCGTGACACGATCCTGTCGCCTGCACAGGCCGAACTGGGCAAACTGGCCATCGGCCTGGCCAGCACCTTCAACGAAACGCACCGCAACGGTGTGGATCTCTACGGCCAGATGGGCGTGGACCTGTTCAACATCGGCACGCCGCGGATCACCAGCAACACCAGCAATACCGGCAACGCGACCCTGCAGGCCAGCTTCGGCGACCTGTCAGCGCTGGACACACAGAACATCGTGCTGCGCTTCGATGGCACGCAGTGGCAGGCCAGCCGCGCCGATACCGGCGCCAGCATCGCCTTGACCGGCAGCGGCAGTGCGGACGATCCGCTGCGGATCAACGGCGCGGAGATCGTGGTATCCGGAACCCCGGCGGGCAATGACCGCTTCCTGCTGCAGCCCACCGCAGGGGTGGCCGGCAGCATGTCGGTGGCGATCACCGACCCGTCCCGCCTGGCCGCCGCCGCACCGGTGAAGGGCGCCGCCGCGGTGGCCAATACCGGCACCGGCAAGCTCACCAACGTCAAGGTCAACGACGCCGGCAACGCGGCGTTGCGCAACCCGGCCTCGATCGCCTTCATCTCCGCCACCGAATACACCATCGACGGCGGCGCACCGCTGCCCTACACCCCCGGCCAGACCATCAGCGCGAATGGCTGGAGCTTCATGCTGGATGGCGCCCCGAAGCCGGGTGACACCTTCGACATCACGCCGACCGGCGCAGGCTCGTCGGACAACAGCAACGCCCTGGCCTTGGCGAAGGTGGAGGACGCCAAGGCGTTCAGTGCCGGCACCGTCACCCTCAACGGCGCGCTGGCCGGGCTGACCACGCAGGTCGGCGCCGCCGCACGCTCAGCCGGCTATTCGCTGGATGCCCAGCAGGTGATCACCGATCAGGCACAGGCCGCGCGCGATTCCATTTCCGGCGTGAACCTGGACGAGGAAGCAGCCGACATGCTCCGCCTGCAGCAGGCCTACCAGGCCGCCTCGCAGCTGATCTCCACTGCCGACACCCTGTTCCAGACCATTCTGGGAGCCGTATCGCGATGAGTGACCGTATTTCCACCGGGATGATGTTCAGCCAGTCGGTATCGCTGATGCTGGCCAAGCAGAGCAAGCTGAATCATCTGGAGCAGCAGATCTCCACCGGCAGCAAGCTGGTATCGGCCAAGGATGATCCGGTTGCGGCCGGCACGGCGGTGAACCTGGATCGCGTGATCGCAAACCTGGATCAGTTGGACAAGAACGCCAGCAGTGCACAGAACCGCCTGGGGCTGCAGGAGAACGCGCTGGCCCAGGCCAACGACCTGATGACCCGTGCCGTGGAGCTGAGCATCCAGGCCAACAGCCCGGTGCCGCAGAGCAGCGACCTCAAGGGCATCGTCGCCGAGCTGAAGTCCATCCAGGACAGCCTGCTGTCGCTGGCCAACAGCCGCGATGGCAGCGGACGCTACCTGTTCGGTGGCAGCAGCGATGCCGACGCGCCCTTCCTGCGCAGCAATGGAACCGTCACCTACAACGGTGACCAGACCCAGCGCCAGGTGGAGGTGGCCCCGGGCCAACTGGTGTCCGACGCGCTGCCGGGAAGCGAGATCTTCATGCGCATCCGTACCGGCGACGGCACGGTGGATGCCAACGCGGCGGCCGGCAACACCGGCAGCGGCCTGCTCACGTCCATCAGCCGCGATGGCAGCGATGCCTGGAACGGCGGCGCGCTCAGCGTGCGCTTCACCGAGGCCGGCGACGGCGCTTATGAGGTGCTGGATGGCGGCGGCACGGTGGTTGCCACCGGCGTGCATGCCAGCGGCGAGGATATCGTTGCCGGCGGCGTGCGCCTGCGCATCGAAGGGTCGCCCGCGCCGGGAGACAGCTTCGACGTCGGTGCATCCGGTACGCGCGACATCTTCAGCACCCTGCAGACCCTGGTGAACGCACTGGAGAGCGACCCGCAGACGCCGGCCGCCACCGCTGCCATGCAGAACGTTCTGCAGTCGAGCATGCGCGACATCACCCGCGCCTCGGAAAACATGATCGACGCACGCGCCAAGGGCGGCACCCAGCTCGCGGCGATCGACGACGCGGCAAGCATGCGCGACGCCAGTTCGGTGGCCGTCAAGACCACCCTTTCCACCCTGCGTGACCTGGACTACGCCGATGCCATCGGCCAGTACAAGCTCGAAAACGCGGCCCTGCAAGCCGCGCAGACGATTTTCAGCCAGATGCAGGCGATGTCCCTGTTCAACATCATCCGCTGACCTACCTCCGGACGCCCCGGCGTCCTCATCCACAGACCCGAGCCACTGACGGAGACGCCCCATGGCACAGATCATCAACACCAACACGATGTCGCTGAACGCCCAGCGCAACCTTTCCACCAGCGGCACCTCGCTGGCCACCTCCATCCAGCGCCTGTCCTCGGGCCTGCGTATCAACAGCGCCAAGGACGATGCCGCCGGCCTGGCGATCTCCGAGCGTTTCACCACGCAGATCCGCGGCATCAACCAGGCCGCACGCAATGCCAACGACGGCATTTCGCTGGCGCAGACCGCCGAAGGCGCGCTGGGTGAGATCGGCAACAACCTGCAGCGCATCCGTGAGCTGGCGGTGCAGTCGCGTAATGCCACCAATTCGGATTCCGACCGCCAGGCCCTGAATGCCGAAGTGCAGCTGCTGAAGGCGGAAATCCAGCGCGTGGCCGAGCAGACCACGTTCAATGGGACGCCGCTGCTGAATGGCAGTTTCGCCAACCAGGCCTTCCAGATCGGTGCCGACCAAGGCCAGACGATCAACATCGCGCAGATCGCCAATGCGAACATCAGGGAACTGGGCAACTGGAATCAGGTGGCGACCCCGGCGACCTTCACCGCCGTTGCAGCTGCCGGTGCGGTAACTGGCGGCACGCCAACGCCGGGCGCCGAAGCGATAGACCTTACCGGTGCGGATCCGGTGGCTGGGTACACCTTCAACGTCAACGGCACGCCGGTGACCGTTGACGCTGTGCCCGACCGCACTCCGGCCGACTTCGCCACGGACGTCGCCGCGGCGATCAATGGTCAGGCCAACGGGCTGGCGACGGCCACTGCCAACAACGTGACCCTGAGCAACACCACCAATGCTGCCGTCGAACTGACCGGCCTGCCCGGCACCGCAGCCAACGTCACCGTCAATGCACAGAGCACCGAAGGCGGCACGGCCAGCTTCACCGCGGGCAGCCTCACATTGACCGGCGCCAAGGGCACGGCGACCATCAATTTCGCGGCCGCCGGCGGTGCCGGACAGCGCGCCAGTGATCTGGTCAAGGCGATCAACGACCAGAGCTACAATACCGGCGTGACGGCCTCGCTGGACAAGGACGGTCAGGTGGTGCTGTCGTCGCAGGAAGGCGATTTCACCATCGCGGGCGGCGCTGGCCTGACCGAACAGACCGGGCTGAGCGCGGGCACCACCTCCAACGATGACCCGCTTGTTTCCATCGGCAGCACCTGGCAGGCAGGCGAGCCGAAGTCCGGCTTCGCCGACCTGGACATCACCACCACGCTCGGCGCCGACAACGCACTCAACGCCATGGACGCCGCGCTGAAGTCGATCACCTCCGCGCGTGCGGACCTGGGTGCGGTGCAGAACCGCTTCAGCTCCACCATCGCCAACCTGACCACGTCATCGGAAAACCTGTCGGCCGCGCGCAGCCGCATCCGCGATACCGATTACGCCACCGAAACCGCCGAGCTGACCCGCACGCAGATCCTGCAGCAGGCTGGCACGGCCATGCTGGCCCAGGCCAACCAGGTGCCGCAGAACGTGCTGAAGCTGCTGCAGTAACAGGCAACAGGCCGCCGGCGCACACAGCCCCGCCATGCAGATGGCGGGGCTTTTTTCATGGCCGGCTGAAAAAAATGTTGACAGGCGGCTAAAGGCCGGCATGGGACGGCCGTTATTGATCTCAGCAGCGGTACTACACCCCCCGCACGGGTCGGCAGCCACTGCATCCAACACCGGCCAGGCTGATCTGCCGGACCCACTGCCAAAAAGGAAAACGCACCATGGCACAAGTCATCAACACCAACTTCATGTCGCTCAATGCCCAGCGTAACCTGAGCACCAGCGGCAGCAGCCTGGCCACGTCGATCCAGCGCCTGTCCTCGGGCCTGCGCATCAACAGCGCCAAGGACGATGCCGCCGGTCTGGCGATCTCCGAGCGCTTCACCACCCAGATCCGTGGCGCCAACCAGGCCGCCCGCAACGCCAACGACGGCATCTCGCTGGCACAGACCGCCGAAGGCGCGCTGGGCGAAATCGGCAACAACCTGCAGCGCATCCGCGAGCTGGCCGTGCAGTCGCGCAACGCCACCAACTCGTCTTCGGACCGCGAAGCGCTGAACTCCGAAGTGCAGCTGCTGAAGGCCGAAATCCAGCGCGTGGCCGAGCAGACCACCTTCAACGGTACCAAGCTGCTGGACGGCAGCTTCCAGAGCAAGGCCTTCCAGATCGGCGCCGACCAGGGCCAGACCATCGACATCGCACAGATCGCCAACGCGAACATCGCCTCGCTGGGCAACTGGAACAAGGTCGACACCGCCGCGAAGATCACCGGCGCTGCTCCGACCGGTGGCGGTGGCGCTGCTGGCGCTCCAACGCCGGGCACCGGCACCGTCGCCTTCACCGATGCGACTGATCCCGCTGCCGAGTTTGTCTTTACGGTGGGCACCACCGATATCACCGTTGCAGCAGAGGAGGATCGTGATGCTGCAGGGCTGGCTGCCGCTATCGCTACGCAGGTTGGCACCCAGGTTGCCGGCTTTACCGCAACCGCCGATGGGGAAAGTGTAACCTTCAGCAATTCGACGGATGCCGCCATTGCGGTTCAGTTCGCCGACGCTGAGATCGATAATGCGAGCGTCGCAGCACAGACGGCTGGTGCCGCTGCTGGCAACGCCTCCTTCACCGCCGGCAGCTTCACCCTGGCAGGCTCGAAGGGCTCGGTCACCATCAACTACAGCCAGGCCGGCAGCGCCGCGCAGCGCGCCGACGAACTGGTCAAGTCGATCAACAGCCAGAGCTACAACACCGGCGTCAGCGCTTCGCTGGACAACGGCAAGCTGGTGTTGAGCGGCGCCGAAGGCAACATCACCGTCACCGCTGCTGCCGGCGACACCGACGGCGAGGCGCTGCTCGCGCAGACCGGTCTCGCCGCTGGCGGCACGGCAGGTGCGAACGGCGTGGGTACGGCGTTCGCGGCTGGTTCTGCTGCCACCGGTTTCGCCGACCTGGACATCTCCACCGAAGAAGGTGCCGACAATGCCCTGAAGGCGATGGACGCGGCACTGAACTCCATCAACTCCTCGCGCGCCGACCTGGGTGCCGTGCAGAACCGCTTCACCTCGGTGGTGGCGAACCTGAACACCTCGTCGGAGAACATGTCCGCCGCCCGCAGCCGCATCCGCGACACCGATTACGCTTCGGAAACGGCTGAACTGACCCGCACGCAGATCCTGCAGCAGGCAGGTACCGCCATGCTGGCCCAGGCCAACCAGACCAGCCAGAACGTGCTGAGCCTGCTGCGCTGATCCAGACGCCACACAACACGCAGTAACGGGAGGGGGGCGAAAGCCCCCTTTTCGTTTCCGATTGTTGCTGCCAGCAGCGACAGATCGGGGACTACCGCGCTTGGCACGGGGCTTGCATGACATGGGGCGGCGCCCCGGCGCTCAAGCTCGCCCACGAGCGGCCGATAACCGATGCATGGCACCGGCTCGCGCCGCCACAGATCAAGGATCCTTCCCATGTCACTTGGCACGATCGGTTCTGGCCTCGACATCCCCAGCCTGGTATCGCAGCTCGTCGCCAAGGAGCGCGAGCCGATGGAAAACCAGATCAATACGGCGGGTGTGGCCGCCAGCGCCAAACTGTCGGCGCTGGGAACGATCAAGAGCGGCATGACCAGCCTGCAGACCGCGCTGGCGAACCTGGTGAAAGGCGTTGCCACGCCGGGCTTCAAGACCAGCACGGTCACCGATTCCAACTTCACCGCCACCCTGGACAAGTCAGCCACCGCCGGCAAGCCGGCCGCCGGTACCCACGAGGTGGAGGTGAAGGCCCTGGCGCAGAACCAGAAACTGAGCTCGCAGGCCTACGAAAAGGATGCGGTCATCGGTAACGGCACGTTGACGATTGGATTTGGCGAGAAGTCGATCGACGTCACCATTGCCGAGGGTGCGAAGCTGGCCGATGTGGCCGCTGCCATCAACTCGGCAGCCGGCGGCAAGGGCGTCACCGCCGCGGTGGTTACCGCCGATGATGGGCAGCACCTGGTGTTCAGCGCCGTTGGTTCCGGAACCGATGGCGCTCTCACCCTCACCACCAGCGGTGGCGACGGCGGACTCTCCGCGCTGGTGTATGACGGCAGCGATGCGTCCACGATGACCGAAATGGTGGCCGCAAAGGATGCCGTGGTGGTGGTGGACGGTTTCACCCGCACCTCCAGCTCCAACACCATCACCGATCTGGTTCCGGGCGTCAGCCTGACATTGACCAAGGCCGAGGAAGGCAAGAAGCAGACGTTGACCATCACGCCGGACAACGCGACGCTGAAAACCAACCTGAATGCCTTCATCAGCGCCTTCAACTCCATCCAGTCGACGTTGAAGAGCTCAAGCGCCTACAACGCCGACACCGGTACCGCCGCCACCCTGACCGGCGATGCGATGGTGCGTGGCCTGCAGCAGCAGCTGCGCAGCCAGTTGAGCAGCAACGTCAACGAGCTCAAGGAAATGGGCGTGACCATCGCCGCCGATGGCACGCTCAGCCTGGATTCCAGCAAGCTGGACACCGCGATGGCCAACAATCCAGATGCCGCCACGCGGCTGTTTGGTGCGGAAGGCACCATCGGCAAATCGATGACCGAGCTGCTGAAGAGCAACCTTGACAGCACCAGCGGCACCATCGTCCAGCGCAGCAACTCGCTCAGCAAGCAGATCAAGGCGCTGGAAAAGCAGCTGGACGATCTGGACGCGCGCATGGAGAAGGTGTCCGAGCGCTACACCCGCCAGTTCACTGCGATGGAAACCTTGATCTCGCAGATGCAGAGCGCCAGCAATTCGTTGTCCCAGCAGCTGGCCAGTACGTCCAGCTGATCCCCCTCAAGTCCTGCGGCGTTCACGCCGATATGAACTGCAATGCCGCCCGCTTCACCCGCCTCCAGCCAGGACGCGGCAGCCGGCGACCCATAGGAGAGTGTCTACATGTACGGTCCCAGCCGGCAATTCGCCGAGGAGTACCGCAAGGTGGGTGTCAACACTTCGGTGATCGATGCCGACCCCCACAAGCTGGTCGCACTGTTGCTGGCCGGCGCCTGCGAACGCATCCGCATGGCCGAATCGGCGCTGCAGCGCAACGATCCCGCGCGCAAGGGCAAGGCCATCGGCGAAGCCTGCGCGATCGTCGGTCATCTTGACGGGTCGTTGGATCACGAGGCCGGTGGCGAGATCGCCGCGAACCTGTCCGCGCTTTACGACTATGTGATCGTGCGGCTTACCGAAGCCAATCTGCACAACGATGCATCGGCGCTGCAGGAAGCGCTGCGTCTGCTGTCCGAGATCGATTCCGCCTGGAACGCCATTCCCGCGGATCAGCGCCAGCATCGTGCAGCAGGCTCACCATGAACACCACCAGCCTGCAGCCCATGCACGAGGCACTGGACGCGCTGGAAGCGGCCCTGCCGGCGGGCGACCACGCCCACAGCGAACGCCTGATGAGCGAGCATCTGCAGGCGGTGGCAGGTCTTGCCAGCGCCATCGAACGGCCGACGGATGAAGCGATCCGCACCCTGATGGGCCATCAGCAGCGGGTGATGGCGCGCATGCTCCAGCTCCGCGACGAAGCCGCCGCCCACCTCAAGCGGGGCAAGCGTTCGCTTCGCGCCGCCCATGCCTACCTGCAGGCAGAATCCCTGTCATGAACGATCCCGCCGCCCCGCAGATCCACCATCCCGCCGAAAGCGAGCTGTTCGACGAAACGCTCAGCTGCGATCTGGACCTGCCCGCCAGCTTCGTGCTCGGCAGCGGCGGCGTGCGGTCGGCCGTGGCCGAACAGCTGCTGCGCAGCATCGCGCTGGTGGAAGACGGGCGCGGCGACGACAAGGATGAGCGCGGCGAATCCAGCCCGGTGCAGCAGCGCATCGAGGCCAAGCTCGATCTGGTGCTGATGTTGATGGGGCGCCTGGTGCGCCAGCAGAGCGATGCCCTGCCCCTGCGCCCACTGCGCTGGTCGCGGCGTGGCATCCGCCTGCAGGTGGGCAGCCGGGCCGGTGCCACCGCCGGCAGCCAGGGCACCGTGCAGCTGCAGCCCAGCGATTGGCTGCCCGACCACGTGGACCTGCCGGTGACCGTGTTGGCCGAAGCCGCCGACGGCAGCGGCGGGCACTTCCTGTGGCTGCGTTTCGGCGATCTCGGCGATGGTCTGGAGATGGCCATGGAACGGCATCTGTTCCGCGTGCACCGCCGGCAGATCGCCGACGCGCGACGCGCGCGCTGATCGTTGGCCGCGGCCGGGCGCGCAACGCACCGGCCTGCCGCTCTTGGCTCCCCCGCCCACCTCGGCTAAGGTGGGCATTCCCCGAGTGTAGTTGCTGCCTGTGCGCGTTCTCATCGTCGATGATCACACCCTGGTGCGGGCCGGCCTAGGCCGCTTGCTGCAGGGTTTCGCCGAGGTGCAGCTGGTGGCCGAAGCCAGCACTGCCGAACAGGCGCTGCAGCAGACATTGCAGCACGCACCGGACGTGGTGCTGATGGACCTGTCCCTGCCCGGCCGGACCGGCCTGGAAGCGCTGAGCGACATCCGCGCCCATGCGCCAGGCTCGCGCGTGGTGATGATGACCATGCATGACGACGTGGCACATGTGCGCGATGCCCTGGACCGTGGCGCCGTCGGCTTCGTGGTCAAGGACGCCGCGCCGGGCGAACTGGAGCTGGCACTGCGTGCCGCGCACGCCGGCCAGGTTTTCCTGAGCCCGCAGATTTCCGCCAAGATGCTCGCGCCCATGCTCAGCCGCGAAAAGCCGGTCGGCGTAGCCGCCCTGCCGCCCCGCCAGCGCGACATCCTGCGCCGGATGGGCACCGGCCAGAGCACCAAGGAAATCGCTGCCGACCTTGGCATCAGTGTCAAGACAGTGGAAACCCACCGGGCGCGGATGATGGAATCGCTGGGCTGCCGGCGTGCCACCGACCTGCTGTTGCTGGCCGCCCGCCACCAGGGCGAACTGGATTGATCCTCGCGCGACGGATTCCCGCCACGCCTGTGCGCAAGCGATGGGATACAGGCTGCAGCGGCCCGCGACTTCCACCGCAGATCAATGGGTTGCAACGCATGAGCGCCGGAATTCCGATGCCAGGTAGGGGCATTCCCGACAGCTACTAGGGCCATTCACGACATCTGGCGGGTTCCACCTGATTTTCCCTACCCCCTGTCCACTGCAAGATGCGTTCCATAACGCGCCGGCAGGGCGCCCGGGAAACGTCGATGAAAGCCACGCTCAGCCCCCAGCTCGGCCAACAGCTCCACCTGACCCCACAGCTGCTGCAGTCCATCCGGCTGCTGCAGCTCGATGGTCTGGCACTGGAGCAGGAAATCCAGCGCGCCCTGGAGACAAATCCGCTGCTGGAAATCGAAGACGCAGGCGAATCAGAAACCCCGGGTGATGCGGCGCAGGATCCCGCCCTGGATGCGGCCGCTTTCGACGAACTGCCCGACAGCGGCATGTGGGACGTGCCGGGAGCCAGCTGGCAGGATGGCGACGAGGACCGCATGGCCCGCGTGGCAGCCGGCGAATCCAGCGATCCGCACCTGCGCATCCTGCAGGCACTGGCGCTGGAGCTGGATGCCCGCGCACTGGGCGTGGCAGCCTTCTGGCTGGAACACTGCGACGACGGTGGCTACCTGGATGCGCCGCTGCAGCAGTTGCAGCTGCTTGCCAGCGCCCGTCTGGATGTGTCCATCGCCGAGGTCGAAGCGGTCCGCCAGCGTCTGCTGCACGGCGACCCGGCCGGCATGGCCGCGCAGCACCTTTCCGAATGCCTGCAGGCGCAGCTGCGCGAACTGCCGGGCGTGGTCGCGGCGCGCCACCTTGCCGCCCGGCTGCTGGACGGTGACATGGCGCTGCTGGCCGCGCATGACTACCCCGCGCTGGCCGCCGCCCACGATGCCGAAGTGGCCGACGTACTGGAAGCGGTGCGGCTGGTGCTTTCGCTGCAGCCACGCCCGGGCGAACAGCTGCTGCCGGAACGCAACACCGTGGTGGTTCCCGATGCGGTGGCCTGGCATGCCGATGGCCAGTGGCGGGTGGCGCTGAACCGCCGCAGCAGCCGCCGGGTGAGCATCAACAGCCAGTACGAACAGGCGCTGGCCGACACCGCCGACGCCAGCCCAGCCATGCGCGAAATGCTTGCCGAGGCACGCTGGCTGACGCGCGGGCTGTCGATGCGTCACGAAACCCTGCTGCGCACCGCGCGGGTGATCGTCGAACGCCAGGCGGCCTTCCTGGTGCACGGCGAAGAGGCAATGGCGCCGTTGACGCTCAAGGAAGTGGCCGATGCCATCGGCATGCACGAATCCACGGTCTCGCGCATCACCACCGGCAAGTACCTGCAGACCCCGCGCGGCACCTTCGAACTGAAGCATTTCTTCGCGGTGCGTCTGGAAGGCGCCAGCGTTTCCGGCGCCGCGGTAAAGGCGATGGTGCGGCGCCTGATCGAATCCGAACCGGCCGGCCGGCCGCTGGCCGATGAGGCCATCGCCGGGCTGCTGGCACGGCAGGGGGTAAACATTGCCCGCCGTACCGTTGCAAAATACCGCGAACAACTGGACATCGCGCCGGCGCGCGAACGCCGCCGGCAGGTCGCCCGGCAACCGCTGATGGCCCACGTGGGCTGAGGACACCGCATGAACAAGCTCACCGTGCTGCTGGTCGACGACCACGAAGGATTCATCAACGCCGCCATGCGCCACTTCCGCAAGGTGGACTGGCTGGACGTGGTGGGCAGCGCCGCCAATGGCCTGGAGGCCATCGCGCGTTCGGAGGCGCTGCGCCCGCAGGTGGTGCTGATGGACCTGGCCATGCCGGAAATGGGCGGCCTGCAGGCCACCCGGCTGATCAAATCGCAGGACGATGCGCCCTATATCGTCATCGCCAGCCACTTCGACGATGCCGAGCACCGCGAGCATGCGCTGCGCGCTGGTGCCGACAACTTCGTCAGCAAGCTGTCCTACATCCAGGACGTCATGGCGATCCTGGAAGCCCTCAAGGCCGCCGACGATGAGTGAGTCGCGCATCCTGGTACTGGACAGCGACGCCGTGCGCGCCGAGCGCACCGTGGCCCTGCTGGAATTCATGGATTTCAACCCGCGCTGGGTGGCCGATGCCAGCGATTTCCCTGCCAGCCGCTACCGCCAGAACGACTGGATGGCGGTGATCGTGGGCAGCCTGGACGAATCGCCGCACACCGACGAACTGTATCGATGCCTGGGTCAGGGCAACCTGCCGCCACCCGTGCTGCTGGTGGATGGCGATACCCAGTCCTTCGCGCGCCGCCATGCGCTGCACGAGGCCAATGTCTGGCCGCTGGAATCGCCCCTGCGCCATGCGCAGATGGAGGCGCTGCTGCGCCGTGCCAGCCTGAAGCGGCTGGATGCCGAACACCAGGCCGGCGCCGCGCAGGAACAGGGGCCGACCGGCAGCGGTCCGGCCGTACGCATGCTGCGCCAGCTGATCGAACAGGTGGCCGCGTTCGACACCACGGTACTTGTGCTCGGCGAATCCGGCACCGGCAAGGAAGTGGTCTCGCGCGCCATCCATCAGCGGTCGCCGCGTCGCGATGGCCCGTTCGTGGCCATCAACTGCGGCGCCATTCCCGCAGACCTGCTGGAAAGCGAACTGTTCGGCCACGAAAAAGGTGCGTTCACCGGTGCGCTGACCGCGCGCAAGGGCCGTTTCGAAATGGCCGAGGGCGGCACCCTGCTGCTCGACGAGATCGGCGACATGAGCCTGCCGATGCAGGTGAAGCTGCTGCGCGTGCTGCAGGAGCGCAGCTTCGAACGCGTGGGCGGCAACGAAACCATCCGCTGCAACGTGCGCGTCATCGCCGCCACCCACCGCGATCTGGAAAGCCGCATCGGCGAAGGTCGCTTCCGCGAGGACCTGTTCTACCGCCTCAACGTGTTTCCAATCGAGGTGCCGGCGCTGCGCGAACGCCTGGAAGACCTGCCGACGCTGGCCGAGAACATCGCCAGCCAGCTGGCGCGCACCGGCCGTGGCGAAGTGCGTTTCTCCGCCGATGCGCTGCAGGCGCTGACGTCCTATGCCTGGCCGGGCAACGTGCGCGAACTGACCAACCTGGTGGAGCGGCTGGCCGTGCTGCACCCGGGCGGTACCGTGCGCGTGCAGGATCTGCCGGCCCGCTATCGCGCCGATGTGGCACTGCCGGTGGCGGCTGCGGAGGTATCTTCCGAGCCGGCGCCGGCGGCTGACGAACGGCTGGACCTGCGCAGTTTCTCTTTCCATTCGCCAGCGCCAGCGCCGCAGCCGACCACGCCGGCCGCCCTGCCTGACGATGGCCTGGATCTGCGCAACCACATGGCGTCCATTGAGCTTGCACTGATCCAGGAAGCCCTGGAACGCACTCAGGGCGTGGTGGCACATGCTGCCCAGTTGCTGGGCCTGCGCCGCACCACCCTGGTGGAGAAGCTGCGCAAATACGGCATAGAACGCGAGCAGCCCGAACTGTAGAGCCGGGCTCTGCCCGGCTGGAGCCTCAGCGCGCAGCGGGGCGGAGCCCCGCTCTACGGTCGCCATGCACAGCGGACACACCCCCGCCGTGCGATCGCCATGCACAGCGGACACCCCCGTTCCACGCTGCTTTTGCAGCTTTTTGCAATGCGGGAACATCAGCGGTGGCCCACGCTGCGGCTTTCAGCCGTGGAGCTCCTCATGCGAACCGCCTCGTTGTGCCTGTCCGCCACCGCCCTGCTGGCCTCCTTCAATGCCCTCGCCAACGGGCCGGGGCCTGGCTGCCAGATGCCTGCCAGCCTCGATGGACGCACGTTCCTCAACACCACCGATCCCCTGCCCTCGGAAGACAACCCGCATGCGGGACGCAAGGTCCGGGTTGATTTCGCCAGCCTGCAGTACGTACTGGAAGTCATCGACAGCCCCGTGCGCGCTGAAGGCTACTACCGCTACCGGCAGCTGGCGCCGCACATCGGCATGATCTCCTTCCGGGAAGACTACCTGGGCGGCACCAGTGTCTACCAGCTGCTGTTGACCTGCCTGACCGACCACGAGGGACGCTTCGTCTTCACCCAGTTCGACGGGCCGATTCCACCAGCACGCCGGCAGAACGGCGGCCGCTGGACGCTCCAGCCCGACTGACACGGCGCAAGCCGCAGCCAGGATCCCGTAGCGCCGGGCGCGCTGCCCGGCTGATGGGGAACGCGCAGCGGGGCAGCGCCCCGCCCTACCTGGGTCGGCGGAATTCATCGCGCCGGAATCCCGGCGCGCGCCGGGCAGACGGTTCCGGCACGGCACTTGCATGAACGCACGGGCAGGCCCTGCTCCGCTCCCGCTTCATGGAACAGCTCCACATGACCCACTCCGTCACCTCGATTCTTTCGCAGATACGCAGCTTCCAGACGCAGGCCAGCCAGACCGTGGCCCGCCCGCTGGCGGAAATGCCGCGCAGCGACGCGATTCCCGGCACCACCGGGGTGGGCGCGCCGTCATCGGCCAGCTTCAGCGAAACTCTGCGCGGCGCACTGTCCGGGGTGAATGAAGCGCAGCAGACGGCCGGCACGCTCGCGCGGGATTTCGAACTCGGCAAGCCCGGGGCCGACCTGGCCCGGGTGATGGTGGCCTCGCAACAATCCCAGATCGCCTTCCGCGCCACCGTGGAAGTCCGCAACCGTCTCGTCCAAGCTTACCAGGACGTGATGAACATGCCGCTGTAAGGACCGCGCACGATGGCATTGACGCTTTCCAAGGAATCGCTCAGCACCGAAAAGGCCGGGCAGTGGTTTGACCGCCTGCAGAGCCTGCAGATCGCGCGCAGGCTCGGCCTGATGGCGATGATCGCGGTGGCGGTGGCTGCGGGGCTGGCGGTGTTTTTCTGGTCGCAGAAGCCGGGCTACGTGCCGCTGTACACCGGCCTGGACCAGAAGGCGACGGCCGAGGCTACCGATCTGCTGCGTACCGCGCAGATTCCATTCGAACTGGACCCGGCGACCGGCGGCATCACCGTGCCGGAAAAGAACCTGCACGATGCCCGCCTGAAGCTGGCCGGTTCCGGCCTGACTGACAGTGGCCGGCTCGGTTTCGAGCTGATGGAGCGCGACCCCGGCTTCGGCGTCAGCCAGTTCGTGGAGAGCGCGCGTTACCAGCATTCGCTGGAAACCGAGCTGTCGCGCACCATCAACACCCTGCGTCCGGTACGCGATTCGCGCGTGCACCTGGCCATCCCCAAGCCCAGCGCCTTCACCCGCCAGCGCGATGTCGCCAGCGCGTCGGTGGTGCTGGAGCTGCGTGGCGGCCAGCAGCTGGAACGCGGCCAGGTCGACGCCATCGTGCACATGGTGGCGGCCAGCATTCCGGATCTCGCACCGGAACGCGTGACCGTGGTGGACCAGAGCGGCAACATGCTCAGCGTCTCCGACCCGAACAGCGAAGCGGCGATGAACGCTGCCCAGTTCGAACAGGTGCGCCGCCAGGAAACCTCGTTCAACCAGCGCATCCGTGAACTGCTGGAACCGATGACCGGCCCCGGCCGGGTCAAACCGGAAGTCAGCGTGGACATGGATTTCTCCACCATCGAAGAGGCACGCGAGCTGTACAACGGCGAGCCGGCAAAGGTGCGCAGCGAACAGACCAGCGAGAATTCGACCGCCGCTACCGGTCCGCAGGGCGTGCCTGGCGCCACCAGCAACGCCCCGCCCGGCCAGCCCACCCCGGCCCCGGCAACCGCCCAGGCACCGGTGGAAACCTCGCGCAATGCCACCCGCAACTACGAGCTGGACCGCACTCTGCAGCATACCCGGCAGCCAGCCGGGCGCATCCAGCGTGTGTCGGTTGCGGTGCTGCTGGACAACGTGCCGCGTGCCGGTGCCGATGGCAAGCTGCGCGAGCAGGCCTTGTCGGCGGCCGAACTGACCCGCATCGAAGGGCTGGTGAAGCAGGCGGTAGGCTTCAACGCCGAGCGCGGCGACACCGTTTCAGTGATGAACGCGCCCTTCGTGCGCGACACCACGCCGGTGCAGGGGCCGGACTGGTGGGAACTGCCCTGGGTACATGACGGCCTGCGCCTGCTGCTTGGCGCGGTGGTGGTGCTGGCGCTGCTGTTCGGCGTTCTGCGCCCCGCCCTGCGCTCCATCAGCGGCCATGGACCGAAGCCGGTGCAGATCGCCCAGGAACCGCTGACTGCCGATGTGCAGCTGGTGGATGACGAAGTGGAGTTGCCGGCGCTGGAACGCCAGCGCGCCGCACAGGCCGCCGGCAGCCCGCTGGCGCTGCCGGTGGATTCCTACGAGGAACGCCTGCGCATGGCCCGCGAAGCAGTGAAGACCGATTCCAAGCGCGTGGCGCAGGTGGTCAAGGGTTGGGTGGCCAATGACTGAGATGCTGCTGAGCGGCGTACAGCGCGCCGCGATCCTGCTGTTGTCGCTGGGTGAGCAGGAGGCCGCCGACGTGCTGCGCCACATGGAGCCCAAGGAGGTGCAGAAGATCGGCATCGCCATGGCCACCATGACCGACGTGACCCGCGAGCAGGTGGAAGGCGTGATGGACACCTTCAACAATGCGCTGATGTCCAAGACATCACTCGGCGTGGGCTCGGACGACTACATCCGCAACATGCTGGTGCAGGCACTGGGCAGCGAAAAGGCCAACAGCCTGATCGACCGCATCCTGCTGGGCCGCAACACCACCGGCCTGGACGCCCTGAAGTGGATGGACCCGCGCGCGGTGGCCGACCTGGTCCGCAACGAACATCCGCAGATCATCGCCATCGTGATGGCGCACCTGGAAACCGACCAGGCCGCCGAAGCACTGAAGCTGCTTCCCGAACGCACCCGCGTGGACGTGCTGCTGCGCATCGCCACCCTGGATGGCATTCCACCCAATGCCCTCAACGAACTCAACGAGATCATGGAGCGGCAGTTTTCCGGCAGCCAGAACCTGAAGTCGTCGAGCATCGGCGGCGTGCAGGTGGCGGCCAACATCCTCAACTTCATGGACAGTGGCCAGGACCAGGTCATCCTTGGCGCCATCGCCCGCGTGGATGCCCCGCTCAGCACCCGCATCCAGGAAATGATGTTCGTGTTCGACGACCTGGTCGATCTGGACGACCGCGAAATGCAGCTGGTGCTGCGCGAAGTCAGCGGCGAGCGGCTGGGCCTGGCCCTGCGCGGCGCGGACATCAAGGTGCGCGACAAGATCACCCGCAACATGTCCCAGCGTGCGGCGGAAATCCTGCTGGAAGACATGGAAGCGCGCGGTCCGGTGCGGCTCTCCGATGTGGAAGGCGCGCAGCGCGAGATCCTGGCCATCGTCAAGCGCATGGCCGATGAAGGCACCGTGGCCCTGGGTGGCAGCGCGGAGGCGATGCTGTGAACGCCGCCATCCGCTGGAATGCGCCCGACCTGCTGGCCGAACCCCTGCCACTGCCGGACGACCAGACCGCCGCCAGCGCTGTGTTCGAACCCGAACCCGAGCCCGTGCTGCAGCCGCCTACCCTGGAGGAAATCCAGGCCATCCAGGACAGTGCGGAAAAGGAAGGCTTCGAGCGCGGCCATGCCGACGGTTTCGCCCAGGGTCAGGCCGAGGTGCGCCGCCTGGTGGCGCAGATCGAAGGCATCCTGGACAACTTCACCCGGCCGCTGGTGCGGCTGGAAAACGAGGCAGTGGCTGCGCTGGGCGAACTGGCCGTACGCATCGCCGGTGCGCTGGTCGGGCGTGCCTACCAGGCCGACCCGCAGCTTCTGGCGCAGCTGGTTTCCGAAGGCGTGGAGGCCGTCGGATCCAGCAGCCGCGATGTGGAAGTGCGCCTGCATCCGGATGACATCGCCGCGCTGGCTCCCCTGCTCGGCCTGTCGCCGCAGCAGCGCCTTGTCGCCGATGCCGCGCTCGGTCGCGGCGACCTGCGCGTGCATGCTGAAAGCGTGCGCATCGATGGCACCCTGGACGCCCGCCTGCGCGGTGCGCTGGATGCGGTGCTGCGCCAGGTGGGAGCGAACGCATGAGCGCCACCGACATCCCGCAGCCGCTGGAATGGACCGGCGCCCGCAACCTGCGCCTGGGTGCACGCCTGGACGCGCTGCGCTTCGATGCCCTGCACGGCCGCGGGCTGATCCGCGAAGGCGTGCTGCGCCGGGCGGTCGGCCTGACGCTGGAAGCGGTGGGCTGCGAAGCGCCGCTGGGCGCCAGCTGCAAGGTGGAAGTGGACGGCGGCTGGGTGGATTCGGAGGTGGTCGGCTTCGCCGGCGAGCGCACCTACCTGATGCCCAGCGCGGAGCTGCATGGCCTGCTGCCGAACGCACGCGTGGTACCTTCCATGCGCCGCGGCGGCGGCGTGGATGTCGGCGAGGGCCTGCTGGGGCGCGTCATCGACAGCGATGGTGTGCCGCTGGACGGCAAGGGGCCGATCCGGGCCGAAGGCTCGGTCGGCATGGCCGGAGTGTCGATGAATCCGCTGGCGCGCGAACCCATCACCCAGCCGCTGGATGTCGGCGTGCGCGCGATCAACGCCCTGCTGCCGATCGGCCGCGGCCAGCGCGTGGGACTGTTCGCCGGCTCCGGCGTCGGCAAATCCACCCTGCTCGGCATGATGACCCGCTTCACCTCGGCGGATGTGATCGTGGTGGGGCTGATAGGCGAACGTGGCCGCGAAGTGCGCGACTTCGTCGAATCCACGCTGGGCGAAGAGGGCCTGCGCCGCGCCGTGGTGGTTGCCGCGCCGGCCGATCGACCGCCGCTGGCACGCCTGCACGGCGCCTACCGCGCCACCGCCATCGCCGAGTGGTACCGCGACCAGGGTCTGAATGTCCTGTTGTTGATGGACTCACTGACCCGTTTCGCGCAGGCACAGCGCGAGATCGGCCTGTCGGTGGGTGAGCCGCCGACCACCCGCGGTTATCCGCCATCGGTGTTCGCCAAGCTACCGGCGCTGGTGGAACGCGCGGGTAACGGCGCCAAGGGACGCGGCTCGATCACCGCTTTCTACACCGTGCTCACCGAGGGCGACGATCCGCAGGACCCGATCGCCGATGCCGCCCGTGCCATTCTCGACGGGCATATCCTGCTGTCGCGGCGGGTGGCCGACAGTGGCCTGTACCCGGCCATCGACGTGGAATCCTCGGTCAGCCGCGTGGTCACGGAAATCGCCGATGAACCTTGGCGCCTGCGCATCCGCAAGCTGAAGCGGCTGGTGTCGGCCTACTCGTCCAACCGCGACCTGATCGCCATCGGCGCCTACCAGCGCGGCAACGACGCCGCTACCGACGAAGCCCTGGAACGCTGGCCGGACATCGTCCAGTTCCTTGGCCAGGACATCGCCAAGGCCGCAGATCTCCCGCACAGCCAGGCCGCGCTCAAGCGCCTGGTCGAACCCGAGGCACACGCGTGATGCAATCCAAGCGCATCGACCCGCTGCTGAAGCGGGCACAGGAGAAGGAAGACACCGTCGCCCGTGAGCTGGCCGATCACCAGCGCACGCTGGATACGCATCTTTCGCGGCTGGACGAGCTGCGTCGCTATGCCGACGAATATTCCAGCCAGCAGATGGCCGGCGCGCAGATGGCCGCCACCAGCCCGGCGCAGCTGATGAACCGGCGCGCTTTCCTTGACCGGCTCGACAGCGCGGTCGCGCAGCAGAGCCAGACCGTGGACAGCAACCGCGAAAAGGTGGAAGCCGAACGCGCCCGATTGCTGCTGGCCAGCCGTGACAAGCAGGTGCTGGAACAACTGGCCGCCAGCTACCGCGCGCAGGAGAGACAGGTAGCCGAAAAGCGCACCCAGCGCGAGATGGATGATCTTGGCGCGCGCCGGGTGCGCCTGCTGCAGGCCGACGACCAGGACGGTGGGGGCACGCGATGACGCCCTCGCCGCTGCTCGGTGGCATCCCGGCGACGGCAGCGAGCGGCGGTGGCAGCGGCGCTGGCCGCGGCAACACAGCCGACAATGGCGGCCGCTTCGAGCGCCTGATGCAGCAACCCGAGCGGACCGGCACGCCGCGTCCGAAAGCCCTCTCTTCCGCCACTGCCGCGCCGCAGCCGTCCCATGCGGATGGCCAGGCAAGGCGGGCCGATGTTTCCACGCGCCATGCCGATGGTGGTGACCAGGAACGCGATGCGGATGCCGCAACGCCGGTGGATGACGACCGCGACCCTGCCCCGCAGGCCGCCGCCGATACCCCCCTCTGGCCGCCGCAGGGTTTGGCCGGACTGGCGTTGTCGATGCCGCAGGCACTGGCCGACAGCCCGGTGGTGATGGCCGATGCCGGCGAGCCGGCCACGCTGCCGACGCCATCGTCGACAGCGGCGACAGCGGCATTGTCCGCGGCGCTGGCCACCGCCGCCGGCGATCCGACGGCCGCGGCAGCCACGGTGCCCGCGGATGCGTCCGATGAAGTGTCCTTCGATGAACTGGCGGCGGTGCTTGCCACGGTCTCCCCGGAGCAGGCCGATGTATCGCAGGCGGACGCGCCCCTGCCCGTCCCGCTGCATGGCATCGGCGCACTGCAGGCGCTGCGGGGCGGCGTCGATGTGGCCGGCGTCGGCACGCCGCCGCCGACACCTGTGCCGGTGCTGGGCCAGGAAGGTTTCGACGACGCGCTCAGCGCGCGCATCGGCTGGCTGGCGGACCAGAAGATCGGCCACGCCCACATCCGCATCAGTCCGGACGATCTCGGTGCGATCGACGTGCGCCTGCAGATGGACGGCGACCGGGTCCACGCCAGTTTCAGCAGCCCGCACGTGGATGTCCGCCACGCCCTGGAAAGCAGTCTGCCACGACTGCGCGAACTGCTCGGCGAACAGGGCTTCCAACTGGCCCACGCCGATGTCGGCCAGCAGGCACAGGGCGAGGCGTCGTCGTCCGGCAACGGCCACGGCAGGGGCAACGGCGGTGGCCTGGACAGCGATCCGGCGCCCGGCGAAGTCACCGTCTCCGCCGCGCAGCTGATCCGCCAGCGCGGCATCGTCGACGCCTACGCCTGACCGCAGCATCGTAGCGCCGGGCTCTGCCCGGCTGGGGCATTACCGCACAGCGGGGCAGAGCCCCGCTCTACTCGCCCCTCCCCGTATCCCGTCCGCGGGCAACCCGGCAGTGCCGGATTGCCGGCCGTCAACATTCCGCCACGCTGCGGCCGCCGCTTCCGGCACGCCCCTTGCATCTACCTGCGGGCAATCTCCAGGAGCTTCCCGTGGCCGCAGCCGCCGATAAAACCCAGACTTCCGTCAACAAGGACACGGCCACCGCGCCGCGCCGCCGCCTGCCCCTGATCGCCGCGCTTGTCGCGGTCGCGGTCGCCCTTGCCGGTGGTGGCGCCTGGTACTTCACGCAGGCCGCGCACATCGAAGGCGATGGCAAGGCGGCCGGCAAGCCGAAGGCGCCGCCCGCACCGGCCCGCTACTTCCCGCTGGACCCGGCATTCGTGGTCAACCTCAACGGCCCCATCGACGGCCCGCGCTATCTGCAGGTGGAAGTGCAGCTGATGACCCGCGACGCCAATGCACTGGAAGCGATCAAAACCCATGCACCCGCACTGCGTGCACGCCTGCTGATGCTGTTCTCGCAGGTATCCCCGCAACAGATCGCCGACCGCGCCGGCAAGGAGAAGCTGCAGGCCGACGCGCTGGCGGAAGTGCGCCGGGTGCTGGCTGCCGAAACCGGAAAGCCGGGCGTGGACGATCTGCTGTTCACCAGTTTCGTGACCCAGTAAAGGGCCTGCGATGAACGATCTGCTCTCACAGGACGAAATCGATGCGCTGCTGCATGGCGTGGACAGCGGCGCCGTGGCCATGGAGCCGGACGGCCCTGTCCCCGGTGAAGCGCGCTCGTACGATTTCGCCAGCCAGGACCGCATCATCCGCGGCCGCATGCCCACCCTGGAAATGGTCCATGAGCGCTTCGCGCGCCTATGGCGCATCGGCCTGTTCAACCTGATCCGCCGTTCGGCGGAACTGTCCGTGCGTGGCATCGAACTGCTGAAGTTCAACGATTACATGCACTCGCTGTATGTGCCCACCAACCTCAACCTGATCCGATTCAAGCCGTTGCGTGGAACCGGGCTGATCGTGTTCGAACCTACCCTCGTGTTCGCCATCGTCGACAACTTCTTCGGTGGCGACGGCCGTTATCCCACCCGCATCGAAGGACGTGAGTTCACCGCCACCGAGATGCGCGTCATCCACCTGCTGCTGAAGCAGACCTTCGCCGACCTGCGCGAAGCGTGGGCGCCGGTGATGGACGTGGATTTCGAATACATCAATTCGGAAATCAACCCCCATTTCGCCAACATCGTCACCCCGCGCGAGTACGTGGTGGTCTGCCGGCTGCACGTGGAACTGGACGGCGGTGGCGGCGACATCCACGTCACCCTGCCCTACTCCATGCTCGAGCCGATCCGCGAGCTGCTGGACGCCGGCATCCAGAGCGACCGCAACGACCGCGACGAAAGCTGGGGCCAGACCCTGCGCGAACAGCTGGACGTCGCCGAGGTCACCGTGTCCAGCGTGCTGGCCACCCGGTGCATGAGCCTGCGCGACCTCACCCGTCTGAAGGTCGGCGACGTGCTGCCCATCGAGCTGCCTGCACAGGTACCGGTGTGCGTGGAAGACATTCCCATATTCACCGGCCAGTTCGGCGTGGCCAATGGCATGAACGCCGTGAAGATCACCGCCACCCATCCGCCGGGCATTCGACAGCGCGTGCCGGTCATCCAGGACGAACCGCAATGAACATGATCGACGACACCGCACCCATGCCGGCCCAGTTCGACACCCTGCAGGCCGACGATGGCCAGTCCGTCGACCTCAACCTGGACGTCATCCTTGACGTGCCGGTGACCCTGTCGCTGGAAGTCGGCCGCGCCCGCCTGCCCATCCGCAACCTGCTGCAGCTCAACCAGGGCTCGGTGGTGGAACTGGAACGCGGTGCCGGCGAATCGCTGGACGTGTTCGTCAACGGCACCCTGATCGCTCATGGCGAAGTGGTGGTGATCAACGACCGTTTCGGCGTGCGACTGACCGATGTGGTCAGTCCCAGCGAGCGGATCCGGAGACTGCGTTGAGCCCGCTGCTGTTCATCGCCACCGCCCAGGCCGCCGGCAAGGGTGCCGCGCAGGTGGGACAGCACGCGCCCAGCACGCCCGGCCTGTTCGGTGCGGTGATCGCGCTGCTGGCCGTGCTTGCACTGGTGGTCGGCCTCGGCTGGCTGCTCAAGCGCATGCCCGGCAGCGGCTTCCGCGCACCGGAAGGCCTGAAGCTGGTGTCCAGCATCGCCGTCGGCGCCAGGGAGCGCGTGGTGGTGCTGGAATTGAATGGCGAACAGATGTTGCTGGGCGTTACCGCCGGTGGCATCAGCCACCTGCACACGCTGGAAACCCCGCTGCCGCCGCCCGCGCCCATGCGCGTGCCGGAACTGAAGAACCTGCCCAACTTCGCCCAGCTGCTCCAGCAGCGGCTGCGCAGGGACAAGTGACATGCATGTGATCGCACCCATCCGCGCCGGCCAGCGACCGGCGCCCACCGTGTGGCTGGCGCGGGCGCTGCTGCTGGTGCTCCTGCTGCTGCCGGTGCTGGCCTTCGCCGCGCCGGCGACACCGCTGCCGGACGTCAACGTCGGCAGGATCGGCGGGCAACCGGTGAGCCTGCCGCTGCAGACCCTGCTGCTGATGACGGCGATCACCCTGATCCCGTCGATGCTGCTGGTGCTGACCGCGTTCACCCGCATCATCGTCGTACTGGCCCTGCTGCGCCAGGCGCTGGGCACCGGCCAGACACCCTCCAACCAGGTGCTGCTCGGGCTGGCGCTGTTCCTCACCGCGATGATCATGCTGCCCACCTGGGACAAGGCGTGGAGCACCGGCATGGCGCCCTATCTCAACGGTGAAATCGACTTCCAGAGCGCCTGGACGCTGACCACCCAGCCCTTGCGTGCCTTCATGCTGGCCCAGATCCGCGAAACCGACCTGATGACCTTCGCCGGCATCGCCGGCCACGGCACCTATGCCAGCCCGGATGCGGTTCCGTTCCCGGTACTGGTGGCCTCCTTCGTCACCAGCGAGCTGAAGACCGCCTTCGAGATCGGCTTCCTGATCTTCATTCCGTTCGTGATCATCGATCTGGTGGTCGCCAGCGTGCTGATGTCGATGGGCATGATGATGCTGTCGCCGATGCTGGTGTCTGCGCCGTTCAAGATCCTGTTGTTCGTGCTGGTCGATGGCTGGGTGCTCACCGTGGGCACGCTGGCGGCCAGCTTCAACGCCTCCTGACCCTTCCCGCTTGCCGCGCCGGCACCCGAACACGCCCGCCACAGCCTTCCCGGAAACGCCCATGTCACCCGAACTTGCCTTGACCGAACTGCGCGGTGGCCTCATGGCCACGCTTTGGGTGGCTGGCCCGCTGCTGCTCACCGTCCTGGTGGTGGGCGTGGTGGTGGGCATCGTACAGGCCGCCACCCAGCTCAACGAGCCCACCATCGCCTTCGTCGCCAAGGCCGCCGCGCTGACCGCGGTGCTGTTCGCGCTGGGCAGTCTGCTGCTGGGGCACATGGTGGAGTTCACCACGCTGCTGTTCCAGCGTATCCCGCACCTGATCGGCTAGGCCCGCCCCGATGGATCCGGCGACCCAGATGGCCGCCGACGGCCTGCAGGCCTTCGGCATGATCGGCGATACGCTGTGGACGGTTCTGCGCATAGGTGCGATGGTCATGGCCATGCCGTTGATCGGCACCCGCGCGGTCCCGTCTCGGGTGAAGGTGCTGCTGGCGGCCACGCTGTCCATCGCGCTGGCGCCGATCCTGCCGCCGGTGCCGGCATGGACCGGCTTCGATGCCACAGCCGTGCTGACCATCTTCCGCGAGCTGGTGGTGGGGGTAACCATCGGCTTCATGTTGCGGCTGGTGTTCGAAGCCGGTGCGCTGGCCGGCGAGCTGATCGCGCAGGGCACCGGCCTGGCCTTCGCCCAGATGGCCGACCCGATGCGTGGCGGCAGCTCGGGCGTGATCGGCCAGTGGTTCTATCTGATGTTCGGCCTGCTGTTCTTCACTGCCAACGGCCACCTGGCGTTGATTTCGCTGCTGGTGGACAGCTACCGTGCGCTGCCGATCGGCATGGCGCTGCCGGATCCACACGCACTGGCCGCCACCGCACCGACGTTCCTGCTCAGCGTGCTGCGCGGCGGGGTATCGCTCGCCCTGCCGCTGATCGTGGCAATGCTGGCGGTGAACCTGGCCTTCGGTGCGCTGGCCCGCGCCGCGCCGGCGCTGAATCCGATCCAGCTCGGCCTGCCGGTATCGCTGCTGCTGGGTCTGTCGCTGCTGGCGGTGATGGCCGGCGAAATGGGCCCGCCGGTACAACGCCTGTTCGACGCCGCGTTCGAGGCCGCCGGCTCCGTGGTGAGGTAGCGCCGGGCTCTGCCCGGCTGAGGCCTCACCACGCAGCGGTGCAGAGCCCCACTCTACGCCCGGCTGGAACACTGCGATCGTCCAGCGGGGCAGAACCCCGCTCTGCATGGCTCATGGCGCATGCAACGGAATGGCTCTTGCATGAATCGCAGCATTCCTCCTGGCCCTGCGCGCGATGTCCGAGAACGAAGACGGCGGCGAGAAAACCGAACAACCTACCGAAAAACGCCTGCGCGAGGCCCGCGAACAGGGCAACATTCCGCGCTCGCGCGAACTGGCCACCGCAGCAGTGTTCGGCGGCGGCGTGCTGGCCGTGATGGCCACCGGCGGCATGCTGGCGCGCGGCGCCGCCGACTGGTTGAAGCAGGCGCTGCAGCCGGATCTTTCCGTACGCCAGCACCCAGCGGAGCTGATCGGGCACTTCGGCGACCTGTTCCTGCGCCTGCTGCTGGTGATCTCACCGCTGGTGCTGGTGTGCCTGCTGGCCAGCTTCCTGGCGCCGGTGGTCATGGGCGGCCTGCGCTGGTCGGCGAAATCGATGACACCGGACTTCAAGCGCCTGAGCCCGGCGGCCGGACTCAAGCGCCTGTACGGCCCGGAAGCGGTTGCCGAGTTCACCAAATCGCTGCTGCGCGTGCTGTTCGTCGGTGCGGCTGCGGGCATCGTGATGCTGGGCGGCCTGGACAGCCTGCGCCAACTGCTGCACCAGCCACTGGAAAACGCCATCGTGCATGGCCTGGGCTTCACCCTGAAGCTGCTGCTGGCGACCGCCGTGGCGATGCTGCTGCTGGCCGCCATCGACGCCCCGTACCAGCGCTGGAACTGGATGCGCAAGCTGAAGATGACCCGCGAGGAACTGCGCCGGGAAATGAAGGAAAGCGAGGGCAGTCCGGAGGTGAAGGGTCGCATCCGCCAGCTGCAGCACCAGATGGCCAACCGGCGGATGATGGAAGCGGTGCCCACCGCCGACGTGGTGGTGGTCAATCCTACCCACTACGCGGTGGCACTGAAGTATGAAGGCGGCAGCATGGGTGCGCCCACCGTGGTGGCGCTGGGCGTGGACGAAACCGCCCTGCGCATCCGCCAGGTAGCCGACGGCAACAAGGTCGCCATCGTCTCGGCACCGCCTTTGGCACGCGCCTTGTATAGGGAGGGGGAACTCGGAAAGGAAATCCCCGTGAGACTCTACGCCGCCGTCGCCCAGGTGCTGTCCTATGTCTACCAGCTGCGCAGCTGGAATGGCGGACCGATGCCCGAGGCGCCCCGCGTGGACGTGGATGAACACGGCGACGGAGCACGCCGATGAGCAGCCAGACCGCCGGCTTCAACACCCGCCGCGCGCTCGGCATGATCCGCCAGGGACTTGGCGCGCCGCTGATCGTGCTGGCGCTGCTGGCCATGGTGGTGGTACCGCTTGCCGCGCCGGTTCTTGATGCACTGTTTACCTTCAACATCGCCATCTCGCTGATGGTGCTGCTGGCGGTGGTGTACGTGAAGCGGCCGCTGGATTTCACCATCTTCCCGATCGTGCTGCTGATCACCACCATGCTGCGGCTGGCGCTGAACGTGGCCTCCACCCGCGTCATCCTGCTCAATGGCCAGAACGGCCACGAAGCGGCCGGCAAGGTCATCGCCGCGTTCGGCGAATTCGTCATCGGCGGCAACTACGCGGTGGGCATCGTGGTGTTCGCGATCCTTACCATCATCAATTTCGTGGTCATCACCAAAGGCGCCGGACGCGTTTCCGAAGTGACCGCGCGCTTCATCCTCGATGCCATGCCCGGCAAGCAGATGGCCATCGACGCCGACCTCAACGCCGGCCTGCTGACCCGCGAGGAAGCCAAGCTGCGCCGCGAGGAAGTCCGCGAGGAAGCCGATTTCTACGGCGCGATGGACGGCGCCAGCAAGTTCATCCGTGGCGATGCCATCGCCGGCATCCTGATCCTGTTCATCAACCTGCTCGGCGGCCTGGCGGTGGGCATGCTCCAGCACGGCATGCCCTTCGGCGATGCCGCCGCCACCTACACCCTGCTGTCCATCGGCGATGGCCTGGTGGCGCAGTTGCCGGCACTGCTGGTGTCCAGCGCGGTGGCGATGCTGGTCACCCGCGCCTCGCGTTCGCAGGACATGAGCCAGGCGATGATGGGCCAGGTGTTCGGCCAGCACCGCGCGCTGGCCATCGCTGCGGCGATCATCGGCCTGGTCGGGCTGGTACCGGGCATGCCCAACTTCGCCTTCCTCAGCCTGGCCGCGATCCTCGGCTACATGGCATGGAAGATGTGGAAGAAGAGCCAGTTGCCCGCCGAGCCGGACGCGGCCGCCGCAGCCGCGTCCACCGATGCCATGGGCCGCCCGGCCGCACCCGCGCCGACCGCCGAACTCACCTGGGACGAACTGCGTCCGGTGGACCCGCTTGGCCTGGAAGTCGGCTACCGGCTGATTCCGCTGGTGGATGCCGCACAGGGCGGCGAACTGATGGCGCGCATCAAGGGCGTGCGCCGCAAGCTCACCCAGGACATCGGCTTCCTGATTCCCTCGGTGCACATCCGCGACAACCTGGAACTGCCGGCCACCGGCTATCGCCTGCTGGTGCACGGCGTCCCGGTGGCGACCGCCGAAATCCATTCCGACCGCGAACTGGCGCTGGACCCCGGCAGCGCGCTGGGCCAGCTGGACGGCATCGCCGGCAAGGACCCGGCCTTCGGCCTGGATGCGGTCTGGATCCAGCCGCAGCAGCGCGCGCATGCCGAATCGATGGGCTACACCGTGGTGGACCCGGCCACGGTGGTGGCCACACATCTGTCGCACCTCATCCGCGAACACGCGCCGGAACTGCTGGGTCACGAAGAGGTGCAGCAGCTGCTGGCCACCCTGGCCAAGAGCGCGCCGAAACTGGTCGAGGACCTGAGCCCGAAGGCGCTGCCGCTGTCGGTGGTGGTGCGCGTGCTGCAGAACCTGCTGGTGGAGCGCATCCCGGTGCGCCAGCTGCGCAAGATCGCCGAGGCACTGGTGGAGGCCGCGCCATCCAGCCAGGACCCGGCGGTGCTCACCGCCGCCGTACGCAACGCGCTGGGTCGTTTCATCGTGCAGGAGATCGCCGGGATGTCGCCGGAGCTGCCGGTGTTCACCCTCAACCCGCAATTGGAACGCGTCTTGCAGGAGTCCACGCAGGGCAACGGCGCGGCGCTGGAACCCGGACTCGCCGAACGGCTGCACCAGAGCCTGGCCGACTGCGTCGGCCGGCAGGAAGCCCGCAACGAGCCCGCGGTGGTGCTGGTACCGGGGCCGGTGCGTGCCGCGCTGGCACGGCTGGTCCGCCACAGCGTTCCGTCGCTGTCGGTGCTGGCCTACAGCGAGGTGCCGGAGGACAAGCGCCTGAAGCTGGTGGGAACCATCAGCTGATGTCGTCCTTCCGACGCGCCGGAAAACAGGCAGCACCGCAACCGCAACACTTCCAACCATGAACGAGGGGAACCCGCACCGTGCTGACCACCGACCAACCGCGCTCCCCCGCCAATGAACCGAATCCGTCCCGGTACTCCAGCATGAAGATCAAACGATTCGTCGCCGCCGACATGCGCTCGGCCATGAACCTGGTCCGCAAGGAACATGGCCCGGATGCGGTGATCCTGTCCAACCGCCGGATCGCAGAAGGCGTGGAAATCGTGGCGGCCGCGCATTACGACGAAAGCGTGGTGCAGCGTGCCCTGGAAACCGCTCGCAAGGACACCGCACCGGTGCCGCCGGCACCACGCGCCCGCAATGCCGCCGACGCGATGATCGCGGCGGTCACCCGTCGTCGCACCCCGGCGCAGGAGGCCGAACCCGTCTCGGCCACCACCTCGGCGGTGGCCGCGCTGGCACGCGCCGCTGTCGGCGCCACCGGCCGCACCCTCGACAGTGCCGACGAAGGCGTGCCGCGCCGTGGGAGCGAAGGCTTCGCGGCAACGCTGGCCCAGGCGGTGGGTGGCGCAGCGGTTGCGCCTGCGGCGCGCAGCGTCAACGAACCGACGGTCCCCGCACAGGTCTTCGCGCCCTTCGCCGGCACGCTGTCTGCTTCGCGCCCCCTGCCCCGCGCCTGGGTGGAAGACGAGGCATTCGCCGCGGAACCGCCGCCGCTGGCTGCCTCCGCTGAGAGGGAGAGCGTGACGACCAACGGTCGTCACCCACCTGCTGTGGATCGCCAGGCACCTGCTTTGGATCGTCAGCCAAGCACGGTGGATCACCCGCCGGCCGATCTTGAGTCTGGCCGGGCTGCCGTCGATCAGAATCTGGTGGCTGTCGACCATCAGGCATCGGAAGCCGCACATCAGCGGTCCGCCCCCTCCGCCCCGCCGGTGCTTACCGTCGTCGCCCGCGACGATGAGGAAATCCGCAGCCTGCGCAACGAGATGGCCGGCATGCGGCAGATCATCGAACGCGAAATGCACCGCTTCACCGATGAGCGCCTGCGTGGCAGCCCGGTGCGCGCCGCGGCGCTGGACCTGATGGGGGAATACGGCTTCGATGCCGGCATCACCCGCGATGTGGTGCTGCAGATTCCGCTGGAAACCGAGGCCCATCGCGGCCGCGGCCTGATGCTCGGGTTGATCTCGCGCAGGCTGCCGATCGCGCCGCAGGACCCGCTGGATGCCGGCGGCGTGATCGCGCTGGTGGGCCCCACCGGGGCCGGCAAGACCACCACCATCGCCAAGCTGGCCTCGCGCTTCGCCGAACGCCATGCGCCACGCGATGTCGCCCTGGTGACCACCGATACCGCCCGCATCGGTGCGCGCGAACAGCTGTACGGCTTCGGCCGCCAGCTCGGCATCGCCGTGCACGAAGCCAACAGCGGCACCGATCTGGACCAGCTGCTGGAGCGCCTGAAGGACTACAAGCTGGTCCTCATCGACACCGCCGGGGTTGGCCCGCGCGACCGCACCCTGGCCGCGCAGCTGCAGTGGCTGCGTGCCGCCCGTCAGGTCAGCACGCTGCTGGTGCTGCCGGCCAACACCAGCTTCGGTGACATGGATGAAGTGGTGCGCCGTTTCAGTGCCGCCAACCTGCAGGGCGTGGTGCTCAGCAAGCTGGATGAAACCGGCCGCTTCGGCGCCGCCCTGTCGGTGGCCGTGGACCATCGCCTGCCCATCACCTGGGTCACCGATGGCCAGGACGTTCCCGAGGACCTGCACCGGGCCAGCGCGGCCAATCTGGTACTTCGCCTTGAAGATCTGCGGCGCGCGGCCGATATGCCCTGCAACCCGGAGTTGAACCATGCCGTCGCGTGAGTACGCCAAGCTGACCACCACCTTCCCGTTGTCGGCCACCCGCAGCCAGCCACTGGGGCCGGTGCGCACCATCGCGGTCAGCGGCGGCAAGGGCGGCGTGGGCAAGACCAACGTTTCGGCCAACATGGCCGTGGCGCTGGCCGGCATGGGCAAGCGCACGCTGCTGCTGGATGCCGACCTGGGCCTGGCCAACATCGACGTCATCCTCGGCCTGCAGCCGAAGTTCACCCTGGCCGACCTCGTCGCCGGGCGCTGCACGCTGGAAGAAGTGATCATCGAAGGCCCCAACGGCGTACTGGTGGTACCGGCCGCGTCCGGTCGCCGGCACATGGCCGAACTGCAGCCGGCCGAACATATCGGCCTGGTCAACGTGTTCTCCGAACTGGAGCGCGACCTGGACGTACTGGTGGTGGACACCGCTGCCGGCATCAACGATGGCGTGCTGACCTTCTGCCAGGCCGCACAGGACACCGTGGTGGTGGTCTGCGACGAACCGGCTTCCATCACCGACGCCTACGCCTTGATCAAGGTGCTTTCACGCGAGCGTGGCGTGGACCGCATCCAGGTGGTGGCCAACATGGTGCGCGACGCCAACGAAGGCCGCGTGCTGTATGACAAGCTGTCGCGCGTCTGCGAGAAGTTCCTTGCCGATGTATCGCTGAACTATCTGGGCTGCGTGCCGCAGGACGACTGGCTGCGCCTGTCCGTGCAGCGCCAGCAGCCGGTGGTGAAGGCCTACCCGTCCAGCCCGGCGGCGCTGGCCATCAACGAGATCGCCCGCCGCACCGCCCGCTGGCAGGCACCCACCGAGCCCCGCGGCGGTGTCGAATTCTTCCTCGAACGCATCCTCCGGCAACGCGGGGTGGTGGCATGAGGGGCGCGGCGCAGTACCGGGAAGTGCAGCGCACCGCGGCCACCGAGTGCGTGGCCCGGCATTCGGACCTGGTGCGGCGCATCGCCCATCACCTGGCCGCACGCCTGCCGGCCAGCGTGGAAGTGGATGACCTGATCCAGGCCGGCATGATGGGGTTGATCGAAGCCTCGCGCAGCTATGACGCCGATCAGGGTGCCTCGTTCGAGACCTATGCGTCCATCCGCATCCGCGGTTCGATGATCGATGAGATCCGCCGTGGCGACTGGGTACCGCGTTCGGTGCACCGTCGCGCGCGCGACGCTGCAGCGACCATCCGCCGGCTGGAACAGGCCAGCGGGCGCGCCGCCAGTGCCACCGAAGTGGCCGCCGCGATGGACATGCCCCTGCCCGAGTACATGCGGCTGGTCGAAGATGCCGCGCGTGGCCAGGTGCTGAGCCTGGAATCACGCATCGAAGACCAGGGCGAACTGGATACCGTGGCCCAGGGCGGGCCCAACCCGCAGCAGGTGATGGAACGCGGCGAGTTCGGCCGTGAGCTGGGCAACGCCATCGGCCAGCTGCCCGAACGCGAACAGCTGGTGCTGTCGCTGTACTACAAGCAGGAATTGAACCTGAAGGAGATCGGCGCGGTGCTCGGTGTGAGCGAATCGCGGGTCTGCCAGATCCATGGCCAGGCCGTGCTGCGCCTGCGCGGCCGGCTGAAAGTCTTCGAGGCCGCTGATGCGGGCCTGGAAGTCTGAGTACTCAAGAGGAACCAAGCTTTGAACAAGAACATGCGCATCCTGATCGTCGACGACTTCTCGACCATGCGTCGCATCGTCAAGAACCTGCTGGGCGACCTCGGCTTCACCAACACGGCCGAAGC
>JAAIGF010120377.1_pt1 | contig 40368 bp, 29 predicted proteins | sample 6487441 | NCBI WGS metagenome assembly JAAIGF01 (sample SAMN13974129, study PRJNA590717) | phyllosphere metagenome | biome: pepper field; feature: multiple bacterial spot infested pepper fields; material: pepper leaves; isolation source: leaves from pepper fields | host: Capsicum annuum ...
CATGAGCGCGGCAGCGCTCTCCAACCAACGCGCGACGCCCGCTGCAGAGTGGCTGCTGGACAACTTCTATCTAGTCGAAGAGCAGATCCGTACGGCGCAGAAACATCTGCCCAAAGGCTACTGCCGCGAACTGCCCGGCCTCGATGACGGGCCTTCACGGACGCTGCCACGGGTCTACGATATTGCCTTGGAAACCATCGCCCATGGTGATGGCCGGGTCGATAGCGACAGCCTGAGCCGTTTCGTGACGGCCTATCAGGTAGTCACACCGCTGACGCTGGGCGAGCTATGGGGCATTCCCATCATGCTGCGTTTGGCATTGATCGAGAACCTGCGACGGGTGGCGTCACGGGTGATGGCCAGCTGGAGCGACCGCAGCCTGGCCAACGAGTGGGCAGATCGGCTGGTTTCAACCGCCGAGCTCGACGCCAAGAACGTGGTGCTGCTGGTTGCCGACCTGGCGCGCTCTGCGCCACCGATGACCAGTGCTTTCGTGGCCGAGCTGGCGCGGCGCCTGCAAGGCCAAAGCACAGCACTGATACTGCCGATGACCTGGGTCGAGCAGGCTCTGGCCGAATCCGGCCAGAGCGTCGAGCGGCTGACTCACCTTGACGCTCAGTTGCAGGCCACGGAGCAAGTGTCGATCAGCAACAGCATCAACAGCCTGCGCCTGCTCTCTTCGCTAGACTGGCGCGAGTTCGTCGAACTTATGAGCGGCGTCGAGCACGCCCTTGGCGAAGACCCGTCTGCGGTCTATCCCAGCATGGATTTCGCCACCCGCGACCATTACCGCCACGTCGTCGAGCGTCTGGCGCGCTGTTGCCGATGCTCGCAGGTCGAGATCGCCCGGGCGGCCGTCGCCCTGTGCCATACGGTAGCGGATGAAGACCCGCTGAAGCGCCACGTTGGCTTCTACCTGTTGGGCCCCGGGCTGGTCGATCTGGAGCAGCAACTGGGCGCGCGGCGATCCCCGGCCGAGCGCTGCCGGCGCGTGCTGCGCAAGTCGCCGCTGGCGTTTTTCATGACGCCGGTGGTGGCGCTCAGCGTTCTGCTGGCCTGGCCCTTCTACAGCATGCTGCGCGCCGACGGCTGGGGCCCATGGGCATTGCTGCTACTCAGCGTGCCGACGCTGGTGATGACCAGCCACCTGGCCATCGCGCTGGTCAACCGTCTGGTTACCCTCAGCCTGCCAGCAGACATCCTGCCGCGCCTCGATTACAGCGCCGGCATTCCCCCCCAAGCGCGTACGCTGGTGGTGGTACCGACGCTGATCGGCAGCGCTCAGGATGTTGAAGAGCTGGTAGACGGCCTGGAGATACGGTTTCTCGCCAACCGTGATGCCAACCTGCATTTCGCCCTGCTCACCGATTTCATGGATGCCCAGAGCGAGGTGCTTGACGGCGATGCGCCCCTGCTGCAACAAGCCAGCCTGGCGGTCGCAGCGCTCAACCTGAAATACCCCGAAACGGCTGCGTCGCGCTTCTTCCTGCTGCATCGGCCACGACGCTGGAACGCCACCGAGCAACGCTGGATGGGCCATGAGCGCAAACGTGGCAAGATCGCCGAGCTCAATGCCCTGTTGCGAGGTCATGGCCACAAGCGGTTTTCCCTCATCGTCGGCGATATCGACGCGCTGCCGAGGATCGAATACGTCATCGTGCTGGACACTGACACCCAGCTGCCACGCGATGTGGCTCGGCAGCTCCTCGGCGCCATCTGCCACCCGCTCAACCAGGCACGCTTCGACCCGCAGCACAATCGCATTGTCAGTGGGTATGCCATCCTGCAACCGCGTGTGGGCATCAGCCTGCCGAGCATCGCCCGCTCCACTTACGCGCAACTGTTTGGCAGCGATGCGGGGGTGGACCCTTACACCCGCTCTGTATCCGATGTGTACCAGGATCTGTTCGGCAACGGCTCGTTCATCGGCAAGGGTATCTACGCCGTGGACGCTTTCGAGCAGGCGCTGCAGGGCTGCTTTCCCGACAACTGCATTCTCAGTCACGACCTGATCGAGGGCTGTTACGCCCGCTCTGGGCTGATCAGCGACGTACAGCTGTACGAGGAACACCCGGCGCGCTACAGCGCCAATGCCAAGCGCCGGCATCGCTGGATTCGCGGAGACTGGCAGCTGTTGCCCTGGCTGATGCCCTGGACACCGAAATCCGGCGGCGGCCTGGAGCGCAACCGTCTGACCGATCTGGCCTGCTGGAAGATCGTCGATAATCTGCGCCGCAGCCTGGAGCCGGCGGCCTTTCTGTACATGCTGCTGTGGGGCTGGTTCGCCACCACCCAGCCACTGCTGTGGAGCCTGGGTGTGTTCCTGCTGATCATCGCCCAGCCACTGATCAGTACCCTGTTGGCGTTGCTGCACAAAGCCCACGACATCAACCTCGGTCAGCACCTGAAGGTCACCCTTCGCGATGCGGCCCAGGACTTCAGTCGTGCGTTGCTGACTTTGGCGTGGCTGCCCTTCGAAGCCTTCAGCAGCCTGGATGCGATCGCTCGTACCCTGTGGCGCATGACGATCAGCCAGCGCCGCCTGCTGCAATGGAACCCTTCGCGAGAAGTGGAGCGCAGCAGTCGCAACGACCTGCCGGGCTTGTACCGGCTGATGTGGGTCGCGCCGCTGCTGGCGGTCGCCGTCGCCGTACTGCTGCCTGGTCAGCCCGTGGTGCTGGCCATCGCCATGCCCTTCCTGCTGGCCTGGCTGCTGGCGCCTGCCATCGCCTTCTGGCTGAGCAGGACGGCGGTCTATGTCGCCTATGCACCATCGCTCGAGGATCAGCAGTTTCTACGTCGCCTGGCGCGCAGGACCTGGGCCTTCTTCGACGATCATGTGGGCCCTGCGGACAACTGGCTGCCACCGGACAACATTCAGGAGCGGCCAACGGCGGTGACCGCCCACCGAACATCGCCGACCAACATGGGCATGGCGTTGCTGTCGCACCTGGCCGCTCACGACTTCGCCTATCTCAGTGGCGGCCGCCTGCTCGCGCGGCTGGATAACGCCCTGACCAGCATGTCGCGGCTGGAGCGCCATCGCCGCCACTTCTACAACTGGTACGACACCCAGACGCTGCACCCGCTGCCGCCACGCTACGTTTCCACCGTAGACAGCGGCAACCTGGCCGGCCTGCTACTGACGTTGCGGCCAGGCCTGTACGAGTTGCCGAACGCAGCATTGCTCAGCCCGAACTGGCGCCGAGGCGTGGCCGACAGCCTTGGCGTGCTGCATGAAGCACTGCTGGCCAGCGGCCTGGACGAGCACTTGCTCGATGAAGCCTTCAGCGAACTTGCCCCGGCACCGGCTCTCGAAGCCGAGAGCCTGTCTGATATCAGCGCCGTCCTGCAGCGCCTGATCGCTCTGGCCCAGGGGCTGCGATCCGCTCTGTCAGCGGCTGTCGAGGCCGATTACTGGCGCCAGGCACTGCTCGCCCATTGCCAGGATCTGCATGACGAACTGGCTTGCCTGACCCTGCCCGGCGACCCTCCAGCCTCGGGCAGCTGGCATGAGCTGGCGCAGCTCGATGGAGCGCAATGGCCGACTGCCGAGCAGGCCCAGGTACGCGCTGTGATCGCCCACGCCAGCGAACGCATCGCCACGGCGCTGCGCCTGGCGGATCTGGCGGCCGAGCTGGCGGACATGGACTTCACCTTCCTGTACGACGCGCAACGCGAACTGCTGGCCATTGGTTACAACGCCGATGACCAGCGTCTGGATGGCGCCTACTACGACCTGCTGGCCTCGGAAGCGCGGCTGACCAATTACGTGGTCATCGCCCAGGGGCAGCTTCCTCAGGAAAGCTGGTTCACCCTGGGCCGTTTGTTGACCAGCAATGGCGGGGTTCCCGTGCTGTTGTCCTGGACCGGCTCGATGTTCGAGTACCTGATGCCGATGTTGGTCATGCCCAGCTATGCCGACACCCTGCTCGACCAGACCTGTCGCGCCGCGGTCGCGCGGCAGATCGAATACGGCCAGCAACTGGGCCTGCCGTGGGGCGTATCCGAGTCCGGCTACAGCACCCTGGACGCACAACTGAACTATCAGTACCGAGCCTTCGGCGTGCCCGGCCTGGGTCTCAAACGCGGGCTTGGCGAAGACGTTGTGATGGCGCCTTATGCTTCGGTATTGGCCCTGATGGTCGCCCCCGAGGCGGCCTGCAAGAATCTCCAGCGCCTGGCCGACATGGGCATGGCAGGCCGATACGGTCTGTACGAAGCCATCGACTTCACCAGCGCCCGACTGCCACCGGGGCAGAGCGCGACCGTTATTCAGTCCTTCATGGCCCACCATCAGGGCATGAGCCTGCTGTCGCTGACCCATGTGCTGCAGGGTCGCTCTATGCAGCGCCGCTTCGAGGCCGATCCGCAATTCCAGGCCACCGCCCTGCTGCTGCAGGAGCGGGTGCCGAAAAGCGCCGCGCAGTACCTGCACACCGCCAATGCGTCGCGGGAAGACAAGGTCGCCCGGGTCAACGAGAACAAGCTGCGGGTCTACACCGATCCGGGGCGCCGGCATCCGGCCGTGCAACTGCTTTCCAACGGCCGTTACCACGTGATGATCAGCAATGCCGGCGGTGGCTACAGCCGGTGCGACGATATGGCGGTCACCCGTTGGCACGAGGACATTACCTGCGACAACACCGGTACCTTCTGCTACCTGCGTGACGTCGACAGCGGTGATTTCTGGTCCTCGGCGCACCAGCCGACCTTGCGTGCGACACAAAGCTTCGAAGCGATCTTCACCGACGCCCGAGCCGAATTTCGCGTGCGAGAACGGGACTTCGATGCCCACACCGAGATCGTCGTTTCCCCTGAGGACGACATCGAACTGCGGCGCCTGCATATCAGCAACCGAGGTGCGCAGCGTCGCACCCTGGAACTCACCAGCTACGCAGAAGTGGTCCTGGCTCCGGCCCTCAGCGACGCCCTGCATCCTGCCTTCAGCAAACTGTTCGTACAGAGTGAATTGCTCACTCCATTGCAGGCGATCCTGTGCAGCCGGCGGCCCCGTTCCAGCGAAGAGAAGGTGCCGTGGCTCTGCCATCTGCTGGCGGCGCATGAGGTGGACATCACGGCGATCTCCTATGAAACCGATCGGGCCCGCTTTATCGGTCGCGGGCGCAACCTGACACACCCTGCGGCGATGGACACCGAGGCGCTGTCCGGCACGGCCGGGGCGGTACTCGACCCCATCGTGGCGATCCGCTGTCGGATCACCCTGGATCCAGGCCAGACCGCCACCATCGACCTGGTAACAGGCGTCAGTGACAGCCGTGACGGTTGCCTGCAGCTGATCAACAAGTACCGTGATCGGCACCTGGCCGACCGTGTCTTCGACCTGGCCTGGACCCACAGCCAGGTGCTGCTGCGCCAACTCAACACCTCCCATGCCGATGCCCGCCTGTTCGAGCAGATGGCTGCGTCGATCATCTATACCAACCCTTCGCTGCGCGCTGCTCCAAGCGTGCTGGCTGCCAACCAGCGCAACCAGAGCGGCCTGTGGGGCCAGGCGATTTCCGGCGACCGGCCCATCGTGCTGCTGCAGATTTCCGCGACCGCGCATATCGACCTGGTGCGCCAACTGGTACAGGCCCACGCCTATTGGCGGCACAAGGGCATGATCGTCGACCTGGTGATCTGGAACGAAGACCAGGCCGGTTACCGCCAGGATCTGCAGGACGCGATCATGGGCCTGGTCGCCTCGGGCAGCGAGGCGCATCTGCTGGACAGGCCTGGCGGCATTTTTGTGCGCCCCGCCCAGCAACTTTCCAACGAAGACCGCGTGCTAATGCTGGCCGTAGCCCACCTGGTGCTCAGCGACGAGCGCGGCAGCCTTGCCGAACAGATTCATCGGCGCCGTGCAGAGCCCGCTCTGCCGGCCTTCGATGCCAGCCTGCTACCCAGGCCGGTACCGGCCGTAGCGGTTGCAGTGGCTGATTCGTCGCTGATTCTCAGCAACCCTCATGGTGGTTTCAGCGCCGACGGCAAGGAGTACGTCATTCATTGCCGAGCCGGTCAGCCCACGCCGGCACCCTGGGTCAACGTGCTGGCCAACCCGAACTTCGGCAGCGTCATTTCCGAAAGTGGCAGCGCCTACACCTGGCATGAAAACGCCCACGAATTCCGCCTTACACCGTGGCGTAACGATCCGGTCAGCGACCCGGGCGACGAGGCCATCTACCTGCGCGATGAAGACAGCGGCCATTACTGGTCGCCAACCCCACTGCCGCGCCCCGGCAAGGGCGCATACGTGACCCGCCACGGTTTCGGCTACAGCGTCTTCGAGCACGAGGAGGGCGGGATCCGCAGCGAGCTGTGGGTCTACGTATCGCTGCAGGATCCGGTGAAGTTCTCGCACCTGAAAATCCACAATGTCTCCGGCCGAGCACGGCGCCTGTCGGTCACCGGCTACGTGGCCTGGGTACTGGGTGATCTGCGGGAAAAATCGGCCATGCATGTGGTCAGCGAGGCTGATCCGAACAGTGGTGCACTGTTCGCGCGCAATGCCTACTCCATCGAATTCCCTGGCCGTGTGGCTTTCTTCGATGTCGATGCACCGCTGGCCAGCAGCACCGCCGGCCGCTGCGATTTCATCGGCCGTAACGGCAACCTGAGCGCTCCTGCAGCCATGGCGCAGCCGCACCTGTCAGGGCGCAGCGGGCCGGGGCTCGACCCGTGCGCTGCGTTGCGCGTCGATCTGCAGCTGGCTGCCGACGAGCAACGCAGCGTGACCTTCCGACTGGGGGCTGCGCAGGATGCCAGGACCGCCTCGCGTCTGGTGCAGCGCATGCGCGGCAGCAACGTCGCCAAGGCCGAGCTGGAGCGCGTACGCGACCATTGGCAGGACACCTTGGGCAAGGTTCAGATCGAAACCCCGGAGCCGGCCGTGGATGTGCTGGTCAATGGCTGGCTGATGTATCAGGTAATCGCCTGCCGCTTCTGGGCTCGCAGCGGTTATTACCAGTCCGGCGGCGCCTTCGGCTTTCGTGATCAATTGCAGGACAGCATGGCCATGCTGCATGCCGATCCGGCTGCGGTTCGTCAGCACCTGCTGCTGTGCGCCGCCCACCAGTTCGTCGAGGGTGATGTGCAGCATTGGTGGCACCCGCCGCTGGATCGTGGTGTGCGTACCGGCTGCTCCGACGACTACCTGTGGCTGGCCCAGGCGACCAGCCGCTATGTGCAGGTCAGCGGCGATCACAGTGTGCTCGCGGAAACCGTGGGTTACCTGGAAGGCCGCTTGCTAAACAGCGGCGAGGAATCCTATTACGACCTGCCGAACCATTCTCCCCTGCGCGAAACCCTTTACCAGCATTGCGTCAGGGCCATCGAACACAGCCTGGCACGGGGCGCTCACGGCCTGCCGCTGATGGGGCATGCCGATTGGAATGACGGCATGAACCGCGTCGGCGAAGGGGGCAAAGGCGAAAGCGTGTGGCTGGGTTTCTTCGGCTACGACGTGCTGCGTCGCTTCGCCACCACCGCATTGCTCAACGGTGACGCCGAGTTCGCCAGGCGCTGCGACGAACAGGCCGATGCCTTGAGGCTGAGCCTCGACGCCCACGCCTGGGATGGCGACTGGTATCGCCGCGCCTATTTCGACGATGGCACGCCTTTGGGCTCGACGGGCAACGACGAGTGCCGCATCGACTCCATCGCCCAGAGCTGGTCGGTGCTTTCCGGCGCGGCCCCCGACGGGCGACGACGCACTGCCATGGACTCACTGGAACGGCATCTGCTGCGCCGCGACATCGGCCTGGTGCAGCTGCTTGCGCCACCGTTCGACCAAGGCGTTCTCGACCCCGGCTACATCAAGGGCTATGTGCCCGGCGTGCGCGAGAATGGCGGCCAGTACACCCACGCGGCGGTGTGGGCAAGCATGGCCTTCGCCGAACTGGGCGACAGCGCCCGGGCGTGGGAGCTGCTGCACCTGATCAACCCGGTCAGCCACGGCAACAGCGCCGTGGCCATCGCCACTTACAAGGTCGAGCCCTATGTGGTGGCCGCCGATGTCTACGGCATGCCGCCGCATGAAGGCCGTGGCGGGTGGAGCTGGTACACCGGCTCGGCCGGTTGGATGTACCGGCTGATCGTCGAGTCACTGCTCGGTCTGCAGCGCAGCGGTACGCAGTTGCGCATGCAGCCGGTACTGCCGGCGGGCTGGCGCGGATTCAGCCTGCGCTACCGCTTTGGCTCCGCGACCTACCGAATCGTCCTGTTTTGTAATGCGTCAGGCGATGCGACCGTGCACCTGGATGGCACACTGCTGCAGGGCGACAGCATTACCTTGATCGATGACGGCGTGGAGCATCGGGTAGAGATTCAATGGCCAGACCAGATCCTGGCACACGACGGGCGCTGGATGGACACTCACAGCAGGCCCCCTAACGCGATAAGGCACGAGGAACGACAATGGACAGACCATTGAGCACGATCATCGAAGGGAAATGGAAGCGGTTGGTAGGGCCGGCGCATATCATCTGGCACGAACTCACGCGCAACGAACTGCTCAAGTCTGGCGGCGATCTGGACAAGCTCACCACGCTGATCCACAGCCGCTGCGACATGACGCACGATGAAGCACGCAAGCAGGTCGTGAGTTTCTTCGAGCGGCACCGCACTACCTGACCGACAACCTGCCCAGGAGATCGCCATGCTCGCTGCCTACTTCGTCGTCGCACAGAGTTCGGGCAACATCATCCGGGTCACTCGTCGCGACGTCCGCCCGGACGACTCGGCGACCATCACCCACGTTCACGCCTCATCAAACCAGCTCAAGTGTTATCAGCGCTTGTTCGACAGGGGCCAGGATCTGATCAGCATCGACAGCCTGCGGCAAGGCACCTGGACGACTATGTGCGGCAACGAACCGAGCCAGGCGTTTGCGAAGCGTATAGTGAAGGGTTAATTAGAATAAATTGCCAAGGGATTCCATGCCCGACGACTACATGCCGCAGCAGAACCACTTGTTGGCTGCTTTGCCTGGCGAAGTCCAGCAGAGGCTCTTTTCACACCTGGAGCACGTCTCCCTGCCGCTCGGGCAAGTGCTCTATGAGTCCGGGGAATCCGTGCGTCATGTGTATTTCCCCACCGATTCCATCGTCTCCCTGCTCAATGTCATGGAAAATGGTGCCTGCGCGGAAATTGCCGTGGTCGGTAACGAAGGGCTGGTGGGCATCTCGCTATTCATGGGCGGTGAGAGCACCCCAAGCCGTGCGGTGGTGCAAAGTGGTGGCTATGCCTATCGCCTGCCGGCACCGCGCCTGAAGGAAGAATTCAATCGCCATGGCGAGTTTCTGGTGCTGATGCTGCGCTACACCCAGGCCCTGATCACCCAGATGTCGCAGACCGCGGTGTGTAACCGCCATCATTCGATTGACCAGCAGCTATGCCGCTGGCTGTTGTTGTCACTCGATCGCCTGCCCGGTAACCAACTGACAATGACCCAGGAATTGATTGCCAACATGCTCGGCGTACGCCGCGAGGGTGTTACTGAGGCGGCTGGCAAGCTGCAACGCCAGGGGGTGATCAAATACAGCCGTGGTCACATTACGGTGCTTAATCGCAAACAACTGGAACAACTGAGTTGCGAATGTTATGCCGTGGTAAAAAGGGAAACTGATCGATTGCTATCCTATATGTCGTTACACAGCTGAGCACGTTCACATCTTGGTGATCGAGCATCCAGAGAAGATCGCATACCTGGCTACTATCAGCCTGACTCGCCCCCTCTGCCCCATCTCCCCTACAGCCCTGACGACGCACAATCTCTGCATTTCACTCACAACGCATTAGCAAGTGCCTATTTATATATGAATATTCAGTTTTGGCCACCCGAACACTCAGCACAGATCAATACAACAACGTCCAGCTGAAAGCGCTCATCCTGGCTGACCTCGAATCGACCTTACGAGTCCTAGCGAAGCAACCAGATCTTTTCCCCCATCTCGCCCTGCTTAACACTTGCCGATTGCTGGAAGGGGGGGGCGTGAAGGGGTGTTGTGGCTGCGAGCCGCATGAATACTGGGCTCAGGCGTTTAACGGGCTTTGTTCAGGAAATTGGCGTTGTGAAGAGGTGTCGCTAAGAGGTGTTGTCGCTGCGAGCCGCATGATACTGGGCTTCACAGCTTTCACGGGCTTTATTCAGGTGATTGGCGTTGTGAAGCCGTGCCAGAGGGAGTTACCTGTTCGTTGGGGCTTCAGTGATAGCGGCAAACTAGCGTCAGATGACGATCCAGCATTGAGGGCGTAAACGTAAAGCTCGGGTTTAGGCGAGAAAATGCCGGCAGATGACGATGCACCTTCATGGGCGTAGGGGCAGTGTGGTGAACGGCAACGGATGACGACGGTGAGCTGTAGGAATTGCCACCGAAGATGGCTGCTCGCAGCCAAAAGCAGCCGATTGTCAGAGATCAGCCTGGGATAAGGAATTCCTAGCTCTTCACTGAGGGAAACGGTCTCTGGGCTATCAGCTAGGTCTAGCGAAGAGATTCCGACGGCCAGAGAAGTAGACGACTGGTCTAATTGTTGGTAGGCTAGCTCCACTATGAAGAAACCCGCTAACGAAATGCGCGAGCACATCCTTACTGTTGCCAGGGCGCTGATGACTCACAAAGGCTACACCGCAGTGGGCCTCAACGAAGTGTTGAGTACCGCAGGTGTGCCCAAGGGGTCGTTTTACTACTACTTCAAATCGAAGGAAGAATTCGGTCAGGCGCTGCTTGACGAGTATTTCGACGAGTACCTGGTGCGGATAGCGCCAATCCTCAATCAGCAGGCCAGTGGAGCTGTAAGTCTTCTGAGTTACTTCCAGTACTGGATTGAGACCCAGCATGACGACTCGCTTTACAACAAATGCCTGGTAGTAAAGCTTGGGGCAGAAGTTTGCGACCTCTCCGAGGTCATGCGCCAGGTGCTGGATAAAGGTACCGGCAGAATCGTCAAGCTGATTACCGGGAGCATCGAGCGCGGTATCAGCGATGGCAGCATCGTCGCCACGGACAGCGTTGCGCTAGCCGAGGCCCTTTATCAGATGTGGCTCGGCGCCTCTCTGATGGCCAAAGTGAACCGCTCTACTCGGCCCTTCGAATCAGCACTGACCATGACAAAAAGCCTGCTCGGGTGAGCGGCTTTTTTTTACCCGAAAACTAGACGACTGGTCTACTAAATAGGATTTCACATGACTGACAATATCGCTCGTACCGATCTGTTTGAGCCCACCCACATGGGCGCCATCGAGCTGTCCAACCGCATCGTCATGGCTCCGGTCACCCGCAGCCGCTATGCGGAAGATGGTATCCCCAACGAACTGCACGCCACCTACTACGCCCAGCGCGCTTCGGCTGGGATGATCATCGCAGAGGCCACGAACATTTCCGCGCAAGGGCGTGGCTATGCCGCTACGCCAGGCATCTGGAGCGAGGCGCAAACCGCTGGCTGGAAGAAAGTCACCGACGCCGTGCATGCCGAGGGAGGCAAAATCGTGCTGCAGCTCTGGCACGTTGGCCGCTTCTCCAATGTCGCGCTACAACCTGATGGCCAGGCACCGGTTGCACCTTCAGCGATCAAAGCCGAAGGCGACACCTACACCACCGAGGGCTTCGTGCCGGTGTCCATGCCCCGCGCACTGGAGACCGATGAGATCCCCGGCATTATAGAGCAGTACCGTGTCGCCGCCCGCAATGCCAAGCGTGCCGGCTTCGATGGTGTAGAAGTCCATTCGGCCAACAGCTATCTGCTCGACCAGTTCCTGCGTGACTCAACCAACCAGCGCACCGACGAGTACGGTGGCTCCATCGAGAACCGGGCGCGCCTGACTCTTGAGGTCACCCGCGCAGTGATCGAGATCTGGGGCAGCGAACGCGTCGGTATCCGCCTATCACCTGTGACACCCGACGCCGGCAACACGCAGCCGGATAGCAACGTAATGGCCCTGTTCGGCTACCTGGTGCCTAAGCTGAACGAGCTCAATCTGGCTTATATGCACTTCGTCGAAGGCGCTACGGCAACCAGCCGTGATGTACCGAAAGGCGTCGATATGGATGCCCTGAGTGGTCTGTTCACGGGCCCTTACATCGGCAACAACAACTACGACCTGGAAATGGCCATCGAACGCCGCGCCGAGAACAAGATCGACGCTGTCGCGTTTGGCCGCCTGTTCATCGCCAACCCGGATCTGGTGCAGCGCCTGCGCAGCGGCGCAGAACTGAGGATCGCGCCGCGCGAGAGCTATTACGGCGGTGGGGCCAAGGGCTACACCGACTGGCCGACTGGCAACTACTGAGAGGCGCCGGGCGCTACGCAGCCGGAGCCATCAATGGCGAGTGCCCGGGCACTCGCCACCACTCACGCGCTCGCTGCTGCGAGCGCAGGCATGAAGGGTCGATACATGAATTATCTGGATCAGAAAGTCGTCGTCATTACCGGCGCGTCGTCCGGTCTCGGCGCCGCTGCTGCACGTGCGCTGGCCGCTCACAACGTGCGCATCGTCGCCGCTTCCATCGACGGCCCGGCGCTTGATGCCTTCGTCGCGGAGCTACGTGCCAGCGGTGTCGAGGCGGTCGGCAAGGTTACTGACGTGACCAGCGTCGACGACACCCGTGCCCTGACGCAATTCGCCAAAGACACCTACGGCGCCATCGACATCCTGATCAACAACGCGGGCCTGATGCTGTTCTCCAACTGGACTGACATCGCCGTGAACGACTGGAACAAGATGATCGACGTCAATATCAAGGGCTATCTCAACATGATCGCCGCGGTACTGCCGCAGATGCTCGCGCAGAAGTCGGGCCACATACTCAACATGGCCTCCGTGGCGGGACATCAGGTCGGTGATGCTGCCGGGGTGTACAGCGCCAGCAAGTTCTTCGTGCAGGCCATGACCGAGTCGATGCGCAAGGAGCTGGGCGTCAAGCACGGCATTCGCGCTGGCACCATCAGCCCGGGCGTGATCAACACCGGCTGGGCAGACAAGGTTGAAGATCCCGCTGGACGCGAGGCCGCCAAGGAACTCAACAAGATCGCCATATCTCCCGACGACATCGGCAAAGCAGTGGTTTACGCACTCAACCAGCCGGCCAACGTAACCGTGAACGATTTGATCATCTCGCCAACCCGGCAGGACTGGTGAGGGCTCAAGACGTATTGCCCTGAAGCCATGACGGGGCGGCTCTTCGTGTACGGAGCTCCCCCCTGGCGCATTCATCAATTCCTCAACCAAAGGACGACACCATGAACAAGCCCACCTATGTGCAGGAATACCAAGCCATCGTCGAAGTACTTAACCAGTACAACGAAGGCGGCAAGCAAGCCAAGAGCAGCGTCATGAAACCTGCCTTCAGTGAGCAGGCAACCATCTTCGGCGTAGATGCTGACGGCAAGCTGGCTGGCGGCCCGATCCAGGGTCTGTTCGAGACCATCGATAACCCGCCTTTCCGTCCCTCCCCTGAGGCCCAGGGCGTCATCGTCACTATCGATATCGTCGGCACTGCCGCCAGCGCCCGTATCGATACCAACGACATCTCGGGCTTTTGCTTCACCGACTTCTTCAACTTGCTGAAGGTCGAGGGCAAGTGGACGGTCGTCAGCAAGATCTACCACACCCATGTAGCACCGTGATTTGCAGCCTTCGTAGGCACGCCTGGCATTGCGAGATGCCAAGCGTGCTGCGACGGTTGATTCGTCACCCTTACTTGGAGAAAAGCGATGAGCAAGAACATCAAGGCAGTTCCTACCAGCGAATACGATGCAGTGATCGCGGTGGCTCAAAAGTATGTGGATGGCCTGCGGGTCGGCAGCGCTGACGGCGTGGCAGAGGCCTTCCACAAAGACGCAGTGATGTACGGTTTCACCAATGGGGAACTGTTGGGTGGCCCGATTGCCAACTTATTCGACTTCATCGAAAAGAACGGCAAAGCCCCCGACATCAGTACTCGCCTAGATGTGCTGGCGATCACCCCAACCACTGCAGTCGTGCGTGTCGATATGGAGAAAGACGCCATTGGCGCTGACTACAACGACTACCTGACGCTGATCCGCATCGACGGTGTATGGAAAGTCATCGCCAAGGTCTACCACCAGTTCGAAGGCTGATTTCTCTGACCATAAGCGGGCTCCGGCAGCGCGAATCGAACTGCCAAGCCGCGGCCCTCACAAGCGTACGTCGCTCGAATCCCCCCCAACGAAAAGGAGACGAAGATGAGCCAGGTATTCATAGTCGGCGGTGCCGGCAAGATTGGGCGCCGCCTGTCCCAGCAGTTGAGCAGCCACGGTCACCAGGCACTGGCCTTGTACCGCAACCCAGAGCAAACCGAGGAATTGAAGTCCCTAGGAGCTATCCCGGTGCCGGGCAGCCTTTTGGAGCTGGACGTCGATGCACTCGCGGCGCTCATGGCTGGCAGCGATGTAGTGGTGTTCAGCGCTGGTGCAGGTGGCAAGGGCGGCCCACAAATGACCGACGCCATTGATGGGCAGGGCCTGGAGCTGGCTGTTGCGGCAGCGTGCAAAGCCGGTATCCAGCGTTTCTTGCTTGTTTCTGCATTCCCTGAAGCGTCTCGCGGCAAAAAAGTCTCCGAAACCTTCGAAAACTACATGGCAGTCAAGAAGAGGGCCGACGTGCATCTCGCCGAAAGCGATCTGGACTGGGTCATCCTGCGTCCCGGCACACTGCTCGATACGCCGGGTACTGGCAGCGTACGTACTGGCTTAGCGATTCCTTATGGCGAGGTGTCACGCGACGACGTGGCTTCTACGCTGCTGGAAATCATCATGCGTCCGAGCGTGAGTAGAGTGATCATCGAACTGACCCAGGGAAATACGCCGGTAGGTGAGTCCGTTCAACGCTTTGAGCGGCCATGAGAGGCTAAACAGGAGCGGCGATTTCCGCTTGTTAATGCCAGGGATCGGCTTATTCGGACGTCTGCGATGTGATGCGACAACCGCTAACAGCCCTCGCTTCCTTCAGTGGCCGTTACCAACTGCCCAGAGAGGCACCCACCAGCTCCTCTTCAACCAGGCAAGCAAGCCTTGAACGCGGAACACGCGATTTAAGCGTCATTAACTCATTCCCAGAATTTATGCAGGCCGCAGTCTGCAGGAGTCCATCAATGCCTTCCGTTCAATACAACGCTCTGATTGATAGCAGCGCTAGACCACTATGGAACCTGCTCAAGCAATTTGGTCGTATCAGCCAATGGCACCCAGCAATTTCCGAAAGCGCGATAGAGGATAGCCAGCCGGACGGTCTGGCTGGATGCATCCGTCGTCTTACCCTGGAAAACGGCGCGATCTTGCGTGAGCGATTACTGGCGATGGATGACAGCCAATTGAGTTTCTCCTACCGCTTTGAGGAGTCACCGCTGCCGGTCGACGACTACGTGATGACAGTGAAGCTGGTGCCTATCTGTGGGCAAGACCAAACCGTGATCCAGTGGTCAGCGCGATTCGATAACCGTGAACCTGATCCCGAGGGCAAGCAGGTCGATGCCATCCGTGGACTGATTATCGGAGGGCACGATAGTCTATGTGCCTATGTAAGCCGCTGATCACTGCACAACCGCGTGTCGCGGACGACCGCTTTTGGCCGATTCCAGCCTGTTTCGACAGATTTAAAGCGGGCGTTCAGGCACTGGCGGCCTCAGCTTTTTGCCTTTAGTGCGAAGGTACATCTACTTGAGCACTGATCACTTTTCCCAACCAGGAAAAGGCTACCTACAAAACCTACAGAACCAGGTTTCGTAGGTTTTGTAGGTAGCCCTTCTGGCTTTTTGAGTGAACAGGCTGGGTCTAGGCTACGTTTTTCGCCAGACATAGCGCGTCGATGGGCGGCCACCTCTCTCGCCAGCAACCTCGTAGCCAACGATGAAGTCGTGTTCAACCAGAATTGCGAGCGCATTATTCACGGCGTCCTGCGAGCCCAACCCTGTCCAGTCCTTCTGGCGCACCTCTCGTGCGGTAAACGGCTCGGGTAATTTCTGTTGACGTTCTAGGATCAGCCGTGCCCCCAGCAGTGGGGCGTTAATTGCAGCACCGTACAACCGCTGTGCATGGCTCATCAGGTAGGCCGCCCAGCCAATTGCTCGGGTCGCAGCCTCTGCGCTGACCATTTGCTGTCCTCCGCCGATAAGCTCGAATAGAAGTGCTAATCCGGCAATGGTCTGTGGCATTTTTAGGAAGTGGGATTGCAATGCTGGATGTAATTCTTCCCTCCGGCTTTCCAGCATGTGGCGGGTATACCAAGCGTTAAATATCTCCTGTGCCTCCGGGCTGAACCTGAGTGCAGAACGAGGCTCATCGGGTATTTGATCGAGCTGCTCTATCACCCAATCCACGCGCTCAGTGGCGGCTTTGTTCGGCCAGCGATCCACCAGGCGCCATTCGCGGACATCGTCGGGGTAAACGGCAAGTTGTAGGCGCTGAATCAGGCCGTCATCCAATTCGCCGCTGATCGCGGCGCGCACCAGCGATGCGATTCGTGACGGTTGAATGCCGCCGATCAAGGATAAGCAGCATGACTCGATGAAAATGGTGCCGCGCCCAATGCGATCGTAGGTGAATGAGCCGTTGCCATCGAAACATTCCAAGTAGAAAGCTCGTGCGACAGAACCGTCCTCGCTTTGTATCGTCGCCAACCAGCCTCCCAGCTCGTCACGCACAAGCAGTAGCCCGTTGGGGTTTTCGTTGAGCAGCTCGCCGAGTTTCTCAACAGTTGAGTCGTTGACGATGTACCGGCGCAGGACTGGAGCCTGCATGTCGCTGGAAAGTCTGTTCAGTTCCGCCAAAGCTGCGTTTTTGTCGCCACTACTGAGGAGTTTTTTTGCCTTGACCTTGGCGGCGTTGCGTTCCATTTCGAGCAACTCGCTGATTGCCTTGTGATCGGCCTCAGCCAGGCCGTACTGTTTTCGCGCCCTGGACTCCAGCGCATGCAGTGGGCGCAGTGCCTGTTTGAGTGCAGGCGATTTCATCGCAGATGGCCGCCCGATGACGATACCCCACTGGTTGGGAACTACCATCCAATCATCGTGCTGTTTCGGGTGGATGGTAAATTTTCGGCCGACCACGGCGCTGACAGCAACCACGAGCGCGACTCCAATAAAATCTGGTGGGCATTGAGTGCGCTCAGCGACATCACGGACATATTCCCGCAGATCGGCTGGCAGTAGCTCGTCATGCCAGGGCATGACCCTCGTTAACTCACACGGGAGCGGCTTTGGCGCAATTTCTGGGCTGAGATATGAGGCACGTGCCGGTTCGGGCATCTCCGCCAAGAACGGCGGGATCTGCTCGTATGTGGTCATTGCTCATCTCTCTTTGGGAGATCCTCAGTGGTGCCATCACGTTCGCTGATCTTGCTCTCTAGCCAGGCCTCCACCTCCGCGACGACGAAGTAAACGCCAGCCTGTTTGCTTGAGCCAAATTTGATGGGGCGAGGGAAGCTGGGATCGTTTTCTCGCAACTTCTCGAGGCCGGAGCGGCTCTTGTCAAAGCATTGCTGCAGAGAGGTGTGGCTGATCAAATACTTCTTGGGGGCATGTGTCGGCATATGTAGGTCTCTGTGTGTAAGCCGACACAGATTTAATACCCCCGACAGATCGCTGTGGCGCGTTTTCAAACCAGAAAAGCGACGGAAAACGTTTTGTCGGTTGTTGAGGTAAAGGCGGTAGCCGAGGATGGGATTCACGGGAAGGGAGGCTGTCATAAAGCTGGCATTACCCAGCCATAGCGGCCCAAAAAGACACAAAAAAGGCACTGTAGCTATTCGCTAAGTGCCTGATTTGTAAGGGATGTTTGGTGGAGCCGGGGGGATCTGCTCCCGCACCTCCCCCGGCGTATCTGCCTTGAAAAACACCAGATAACCGCTGCCATCCTCGTAGGATCTGGCATGCGTCACCCATGCTTTAATCAGACCAAGGTCTACGCCTGTGTCGCGTGCGATTTTCTGGGCAGTGATGGGTTCGTTGATAACAGCGAACGCGGAAGCGGCGATAGCCATAGCGAGGTCCTTCTCGTTGGTAGTCCTGCTTCGAGCGTAGTCAGCATTCCCGATGCTGTCAGCCGACAGTTATAGCAAGTTACTACAGACCCACACACCCTTCCTGCCAGACGCACAAGCAGGCCTGTAGCAGGATGATTATCTCAACTTTCCTATTAGAGATCGTACGCCAAGGCGACATATGGCGCTCCTATGGTCGCACCTGGCTTCACCCCTTCACTACGGCTCATTTCGCCAGCCTTCTCGCATTTTCCTTGGAAAGGCTCGCTAGCGTTCCAACATCCCCGGCCAGTTGCGCCGAGTCTAGAAAAATCGCACGGCCTGCACCCAGACCCGCGGGCTACGGTCGACGTCGCTTTGCGGATCGGCGTTGCCCAGCTTCCAGGCCGAGGTGGCGCTGATCTGCCAGCCGCTGGCTGCCCAGCGTGCGCCGACGCCGGCACCCGACAGGCTGCGATGGTTGTCGCCGTCGCTCCAGGTGTCCTTGTTCAGACGCACCTCACCGTGATCGACGAAGGTACTGAGCTGCCAGGTATCGGTCAGCGCATAACGCAGCTCGAGATTGGCCAACCAGCCTTGATCGCCGGATGCCTCGCCCTGCGGGTAAGCGCGTACGCCATACGCTCCGCCGAGGCTGATCTTCTCCGAGCTGTCCAGGTTACCGTCAGCCCACTGGCCTTGCAGTTGGCTGTAGAGGCTGAAGCGGTCGGTCAGGCGCTGCAGGCGCACAAGGCTCGGGTTCAACTTGTGGAAGCGACCTTGCGTGCCAGCGCTCAGATCATCGAACCGCTGGTTGGCGGCGCCGTCGATCGTCAGACTGCCCTGGCTCCAGGCCAGGGCGAAACTGTTGATGCCACCGCCAAACAGCTGGTCGCGGCTCTCCCCGTTGAGACTGGTGGTGACCACACGCGAGCGCTTGTCGCTCTTGCTATCGAACAGATCGATGTCGTCCTTCAGCCGCTTGTCGTCGTACTGCAGCTGGGCGTACAGGGAAAAGTCGCGGCTGCGCACCAGCGGCTGTATTGCGTAGGCACTGGTGATACGCGCATTACCGTGGGCATCGAGGTCGTCGAAGTCCTTGGCCAGCTGGTAGTCCATGTCCGAATAGGCCACGCCGACCTGGGTGGCCCAGGGACCAATCGGCAACTGGTAGGCGATGCGGCCGTACTGCTGGTCCTCATTCGAACCCATGGCGCGCAGCGATAGCCGATCACCCAGGCCCAGCGGACTATTGACGTTGAGCGTGCCGCCCAGGCGGTACTCGCCGGTGAAGCGGTTGCCGTAGTTGTCGGCATCGATGGAGCCGGACAGCAGCGGGCCGGGTTGCACGTCCACCAGCAAGTCAGTGGCGCCGACAGAGGCACCTGGCTTGAGTGTGGATTTGACCTCCACACCGGGGGTATCGGAGAGCAGCAGCAGGCTGCGCTCCAGTGGCGCGGAACGGACCGCATCGCCCGACTTGAGCTGCTTGATCGGCGCCAAGGCTACGTCAGAAACCCGCGATGTATTGTTCAGCGCGATCTCACCGTAGCGGCCTTCCATCACGGCAATCTGCACGACCCCGCCCTCGATCTCCTGCGCCGGAATGTAGGCGCGGGCCAACGGATAACCGCGTTCGCGGTACAGGGCGGTGATACGGTTGGCGCCGGCCTGCAACTCGCCCAGAGAAACCGTGCGGTTCTGCAAGTCAGCGAGCAGCGGCAGCAACTCTTCGCTGGTGATGGCGCTGTTACCCTGCAGGGTGAAACGGTTGATCTGCAGGCTCGGCCCGCCTGGCTTGGCCTCGGTCGAGGGCGCATCTGGCAGGTTCAGCTCCAGGCGTTGCTTGGCAGGTAGTTGTAATGGGCGTTGGTCGAGATTTTGCTGCGACTGCCCGGCGTCCGGAGCGGTAGCAGCCATCACCGACAGCGACAATAGTGTGAGAGCGCTACCAACCAGGGGATGAACGAAACGCATGAATCAGATTCCTTCTGGCAGGCGGATGCCGTTGCTGATGATGTTCAGGTTCAGGCGCTCATCAAGTGGGTTGGTGACCAGCATGTCCGCAGTCAGCGGGGACTCCGATTCCTGTTGGCTACTCTCGGATGAAGTGCTCTGGCTGCTAGAGGCCAACACGGCGATATAGGATGGGTTGTTAGTCACCTGCTCCACAGTGCTCCCGCTCGGGCTTGGGTTTGGACTTGGCAAGTTTGGCGTATCGTCTGCAGGCGTAAGGTGGCGAACGATATCGCTCTCGCGGGTCACTGCCGTGAGGTAAGGCAAGGCAAAGCTGTAGCCAGGGTTGCTGGCATCCACCCCCGGTAACGTCCAGAGGCTGGTATCCCACCCTGTGAAGGTACGGGCTTTTGCCAGCTCGGCTCGGGTTTTACCAACGCCCGCTGTATTGCCGGTGAACTCGCTGCCGGTGTTTATGGCGTTGCCATTGGCATCGGTGATTGCATAGAAGCTGCGATTGATCGTGCCGTTGTCGTTGGTGCCGACCAGACCGCCGACCGCAGTGCTGCCGCCCACGTCGCCGGTGGCGTAGCTGGCGTTGATGGTGCCGCTCTCGTTGTAGCCGACCAGACCGCCGAGATGCTGGGTGCCGATCACCTGGCCCGTGGCGTAGGCCGCGTTGATGCTGCCAGCCTCGTTGTAGCCGACCAGGCCACCGGCGAAATCGGTGCCGGCCACGAAGCCGGTGGCATAGCTCTGGGCAAGAACGCCGCGGTTGTTATACCCGACAAGCCCGCCGATGAACGACGCACCAGAGACATCGCCGGCAGCGTAGGCGTTACTGAGATTGGTGCTGAAGACGGTGCCGATCAAACCGCCAACATAGCTGGCTCCCGACACCCCGCCGGTCGCCGACGTGTTGGTGACAGTTCCATTGACTGCCCTGCCGATCAACCCACCGACGTAGGTCAAACCAGAGACGCTGCCGCTGGCCTGCGCATTGGTTAGGCTTACATTAGACGCCTGGCCAAGCAGGCCACCGGCATTAGTGGTGGTCGCGGTGACGTCGCCGCTGGCCGAGGCGTTCTCGATCCGGCTCTGATTCGCGTTGCCGATCAGCCCGCCTACATGGTCGCCGCTGGCGTTGCTGGTGCTGGTCGCGCTGCCGCTGGCATGTACATCGGTGTAGGTGCCCTGGTAGTCGTTGCCGACTAGGCCGCCGACGCTGCTGCCACCGGACACCGTGCTCGACGAGGACGAGGCGCTGATCGTGCCGTTGGTATTGGCGCCGATCAGTCCGCCGACATAGTTGCCGCTGTAAGCGCCGCCGCTGCCGACCACGCTGCCGCTGCTCTGCACGCCGCTGATCGCTCCGCTGTTGTTGTAGCCGGCGAGGCCGCCGATGAAGTTGCCGGTGCCGCTCACGCTGCCGTTGACGCGGATGCCGCTGAGCGTGCCGGCATTGAAACCAGCCACACCGCCCACATAGGCGATCCCCGAGACGCTGGCACCGGTCAGAGCCAGGTTGCTGATCTGGCTGGCAGCGGCCGTGTTGCCGAACAGACCGACGTAGTGCTCGCTGCCCCGCGCGATAGTCAATCCGGTGATCGTCTGGTTGCGGCCGTCCAGGCTGCCGGTGAAGGCGCTGGTGTTGTTGCCGACCGGGCTGAAGCCGGCGCTGCTCCACATGCCGCTGGCATTGCTGCCAGCGGTCTGGCTGGCGTCGATGTTGTTGGCCAGGGTGTAGTTGGCCGCCAGGTTGTACGCCATCAGCTGCAACTGGTGCGCGTTGCCGATGCGGCTACTGTATTCGCTGGCCAGGAACGGGCGCGTTTGCCCCTCGATCATGATCCAGGCCGGATTGCCGAGGCCATCGCTGGCGACGTAGACGTTGCTGGTGCCGGCAAGCAGCGACCAGGTGCCGAGATTCCCGTATGTGGCGTGGTTATAGCGTCCGGAGCTGCCGAAGCTGGTCAGGTTGGTGACGCTGCCACTGCCACCGTTGCTGATAGCATTGGCCTGGCCAGTACTGCCGACATCCCAGGATGAATTGCTGACGCTTCCCGTATTGGCGCCGACCAGACCACCAACGTTGTTGGTACCGCTGACAGCGCCGGTGGCGTAGCTGTTGCTGACGCTGCTGGAGGTGACGGCTGCCCCACCCGGATTGTTGACACCCACCAGTCCGCCTACTGAGGTCTGCGCGGTGACGCTGCCAGTGGCATAGGTATTGGTGATGGCGCTCTGGTAGTTCATGCCGACCAGCCCGCCGACAATATAGCTGGTACCAATCACAGTGCCGCTGGCATAGCTGTTCTTGATCGTACCGGCATTCTGGTTGGTTCCCACCAGACCGCCGACCATACTGGTACCGCTCACGTTGCTGGTGGAATAGGTGTTGTTGAGGGTACCGCCGTCGTTGGTTCCGACCAGGCCGCCTGTGTTGGAGGCGCTGCCAGTCACGGTGCCCGTGCTGTGGGAGTTGCGGATCGTGGCGCCGACGTTGTTGCCCGCCACACCGCCGACCGCGCTTTGCCCGTTGACACTGCCATTGAATGCGCTGCTATCGATCAGGCCCAGGTTGTAGCCGGTCAGCCCGCCGACGCCGCCCGAGGTTCCACTCACTACGCCGTCGACGGTGACGTTCTTGATCGCGCCCTGGCCGTAGCCGACCAGACCGCCGACGTAGTAGCCGCCGGAGATGGAGACATTGCCCAGGTGCACATCGCGGATGAGGCTGTTGCTGCTGGTGGTGCCGAATAGGCCCACGTAACCGCTGGCGCCGGAGATGGTCAGGTTGTTGAAGCTGTGTCCTAAGCCTGCCAGCTTGCCGTTGAACGAGGAGAACAGCGCACTGTTGCGGGTGACGCCGCCCAGATCGATGTCCTGAGCCAGGGCGTAGTAGCCAGGGGCGCTGAGAGACGCGTCGGCCAGCGAGTGGATCAGCGTGTAGGCCTGGCCGTTGATGTTGAGACTGGCGTTGCTGCCACTCAAGGTGACCGGTGCATTGACGTGGTAGTCGCTACTGCCGGCTACGCTGCCGTTCTGGACATAGCCCCCGTAGTTGAGTGCAAGGCCAGCGCTATTGCCCGTGGCGGTGATAGGCGCATTGAGATAGAGATCGCCGTGGGCGTTCAGAGTCAGGGTGGTGTCGGCGCTCCAGCTCACCGCTGCATCGACATTGATGTCGCCGTTTGCGCTTCCGCTGCTGACGGTCTGCAGGGTGACGTTGCCGTTCTGCAAGTTGGCTGCCAACGTGCTGGCACCAATACCGCTTGCGCTCGCGGCGCTGCTGCCGGCACTGACTTTGAAGTCGGTGGGATCGAGCAGCCAGGTACCAGATTTGCCGTTCTGGGCCTTGGTGGTGACCTTGGCGCTATCGGCCACCTTGACGTGGGCGCCCGAGGTTTCGATGAAGCCGCCGTTTCCGCCTTTCGGTGCGCTGGCATCCAGTGTACCTGCCACCTGTACGGTGCCGCCGTCGAAACTGCCGAGCAGAACGATCTTGCCGTCCTTCTCGCCCAGGGTTTGCGCTTCGATCACACCCGTGTTGTTGACCACCGTCTTGAGCAGCGCCTCGCCGGCATTGGCAGTAAGCACAACCTGGCCGCCATCGGCCTTTATCAACTGGTGGTTTTCCACCAGGGCATCGACGACCGCTTCATCAACCTGCACATTGAGCAGGCCATCGCCGGCAAAATCCAGGGTGGCTTTATTGCCAGCGGCCAGCGCAACCGTACCCTGCTTGGCGACGATAACGCCGTTGTTGCTGACAGTGCCACCGAGCAGCGCCACCGCGCCGCCATTAGCTGCTGTGATGGTGCCGTTGTTGATCACCGCGTGGTTGCTGCCATCGCCCTTGAACTTGTAATTGCCTGCTTCGAAGTCGCTATTGCTGATATCCAGCGTAGAGGCCACCAGACCGCCGACGTTGACCTGGGCACCCTGGCCGAACAGCACGCCATTGGGGTTGATGATGAACACCCGGCCGTTGGCATCGAGCTGGCCCATGATCTTCGAGCCATCGGCGCCGAGTACCCGGTTCAATGCAACCGAGTCGCTGCCGGGCTGCTTGAAGGTCACCTTGTTGCCAGGGGCGATATCGAAGCTCTGCCAGTCGATGGCCAGCTTGTTGCTGTTCTGGTCGATGACCATCTGGTTGGCGCCGGGCGTAGTGATCTGTCCGCTGCCCGAGACCACCTGGCCGCCGGTCGGCAGGTCGGCAGCGAAGGCGGTGCTACCTAGCACCAGGGCAGCAGCCAGAACCGCACCGGCACCTTTGCCACGGCGTCGAGCGTGTTCATGGGCGACAGTCCAGGTGGCGAGACTGGGATTCCAGACAAGGGCATAGGAACGGTTCATGGCAAATTCCCTGTGGCAGATAAACCGACCACTACACCGCTGTGCTTGGAAGCAAGGATAAGTCGGAGGTGCGGTCATGAAAGAACGCTGAGCAGCGTTCTGGACGGCGCGATAATGACACCAAATAGCCATTACAGGAACTGGGTATCTTCAGCGAACCGCTGAATGGCAAATGGTGGGTAGAGACCCTGCATTGGGCGTTACCCGAAGCACTCAACCTGAGTGGATTGGCGAGCGCTGCGGGACCATCAGCCGACTAGGATCCGGAAGCTCGCGCGATAGTCGGTGGGCTTCAAATGCACATGCTGGCTCAGATCACCGCTCAACATGAACAGACGCGGGCCGTCTCTGAACTGAAAGACCCGGTAGAGATAGAACTGCTCGCAGGCTTCCTTGGAAAACTCTAGCTCGTTGTGGCTTACCAAAAACGAGGAGGCTAGACCGCCGTTGGTGGTTTTGACCTCAATGAAACGGTGCCTCGCCTTGTCATCGAACGACAGGATGTCGAAGCCAGCGCCGTCACCTTGGGTGTCAGATACCCAATCGAGGCGCTGGAACAGCTCGGGACAGCCCATTTCGATCAGTCTCTGCTGCTCGAACTCGATAACCCACTGCTCCCCTGCCCGGCCCAATTTACGGTTGGCCTCATCCCGGACAGCGAAGTCGAGCTTTCGCGGTAGCCGTTGCTTAGGTGCAGGGCTACGCACCAACTCTTCCCGGCTTGGTGGCGCGACAAGGGCTGCGAGATATGACTTCTCTCCGGGCTGCTTCACCTCCTCGAGCGCATCGACGATAGCGGCCACCATCTGTTGGTGTTGCAGCACGTACGCCTGTACCGATTTGCGAAGGAGTAGCTGACTGTTGCCCCGAGGTTTGTAGCCATTGATGTAGGGAAGCCCCATAGCCTCAAGGACGGCGCTGATGTTTTGGTGCTTGAGCTCTACCGAGGATTTACTGCGTCCGCTCAACAGTTTTCGTAGCGCCTTGTTGTGCTCGCTCTTATTGAACGCGGCGCCATCAGCTTCAGCACGCAGCATCTGGAAATAGTCACTGACCGTGGCCTGTACCTCAGCCTCGGACCAGTCTTCGCCGATACGGATAATCGTAAAACCAAGCCCTGTGAGCAGAGGGACTACGGTTGCTTCACCGCCCGAAAAACTATCCGCAGAGAGCGGACCGTGTTCGGGGAACTGCTTCCCGTAGGCGACACCGGCGATAGCCTTGGAATCACAGTCAGTCCCGGTCTTGGGGTCACGCACCAGAAAGTCTCGAGACTTACCGAATCCAAAGCGCTCAAGAAACTTGGTGCGGCCAAGCTGCACAAACTCGTCGATTGCGGCTTGCACAGCTGCGGGACTTCGTATCTGGGAGAGCTGAGACATTAAATGGTCACGTCCTATATAGGATACAGCCACAACAGGCTTCAATCAGATAATAAATCCTGACGAGGAATAATTATAAATACATAAAATTAAAGTTTTTTCAGTGCTTTCATAGCTGACAGATTCGCGTGACTACCGAGCATCTTAGATCTTTTGATCAACCTCCAAACACCCCGGACTTCATGAACAGGCACAGTGCCAATGCGAACTAACCAATAAATGCGAGCCCCCGTCTTACGTAACAGCAAGCGCTCCCCACGATCATGTAATTCGAGAATTTCTGAGATAAATAGGTAGAATGCAGCGTGACTAAGATACTGGTCATCTAGCCATTCAATAATGGCTTCCACCACTCTTTTGATGCCTGAAAGAATTATCGCCCCAGGCAGGACGCATAACGCAAATGGCAAGACAAACGAGACCAATAGCAGGCGGGTCATAGACCAAGCGTTGTCTAGAAAACCCCAGAACGACCCAAACACCACCTCAGGGCTCATCGTCGCAATTACGATACCGGCAATAACCGCAACAAGGCCTGTCAGATATGCAGCGAAATTTGATGCCGACGGCAGACCAAAGAATCCAACGGCCCGACGCCACAATGGCTCCTGCGAGCGCAGCTTTAGCTCGCGACGCCATTCCCATTCGTCTATTAGCAACTTAGCCAGCACTCGAAGGTCATTCTTATGGCCGAAACTTGCAAATGTAGAATTAAGGTAATCCCGCTTATCACGAGATATTGCGGCACTAGCAGTACGAATATTTACCCGCTTCACAGATGGATGAAGGCTGCGGTATCGAGCCATAGCACCATCGAAGTATATTTGCAGCATACCTAAAAGAAGTGGCGCTTCAAATAGGAGGAGGCTTGCCTGAGCGCCTGTACTAAGCAGCGGACAACTCCAGGCTATCCGGAGGTACAGATCACCAAATGTTAACCCTAGTATTAGCGCAGCCAATGTGGCGGACAGCCATAATACTAACGACCCATATGCATAGGAAACCGGAGGCCGGAAAGTACTGCGAAAGTGCCGGATTTTATCGCTAATCAGACGCATATCAGCGGCCACCACCAAGCGCGCCCGAAGAAGAACTCGAACAGGTGAACAACGCCGGCACGATGAATTTGAATATAGTGCGGCCGACACGGACCACAAAGATTTGGCCAAATCGACCTAGGGCGACCTCTAGGTTGAAAATTAAGCTTTTGGGTTGAATCGGCGAAACCATCAGGACGGCATCCTTGCTGCGAACTACGAGATTGACGGCACTTTAACGGCAAATGCCCAGCGTAGGTAGGCGCATTAGGTCTTAACGGGGCGTACTCGGCCCGCTGCAGTCCGCTCAGGTGTCGTGCTTACAGAGGATCACCAATCAAAACCGCATGCCCTTCACTGCCCTCGCAGCCCGCACCCGGTCTCCACTGAACCGTGGCCGACTCCGGCTGGAAACCAATCTTGAGGACGCGATCCAGGCAGCTTCCCATTCCGTTCTCGGCAATCGCCTCAATACCGTTATCGGTCCAATCCGTTACCAAGTACTCATAGGTACTTGCTTCGAGGTCTTGCCCCTCTGAGTGTTGATGAACTGAAGCGAATGCTTCACTGCACACTTTTCGGTCTTTCCGACATTGGATTTCGACGGCATTGGTGCCAGGGGCAACATATCCCGCAACGGTCTTCCACCCACCCCACACAAGGAGATCGCTCCCCTCGTACTGGAAAATCAGTGGCGGAATCGTCGTGAGGACTTGGGCATCGCCCCTCTGAAGCCAGACGGTCAAGTAACTGGAGCCCAATGCGACCAGCACGACGAATAGCAGATAGTTGAGCGCTCGAAGACGCATATCAAAATCCTTTTTCAGTGAAGCCTTCCTGGCCAAAACACCTTAGATCAGAAGCAGCATGGCGCCAAGGCTGCATCAACTCAGACGAAAGTCGGGCTCTGCTTTGAGCGAGGCTGGATTATTCTTGCATGGCAAATTGCCTTCACCTCTGGCAATATCCTTTGGAATGATAAGGCTAAGGAAGGCGAGACCACATGGTGTGGACACAGATCATCGTGATCGACGAGAGCGCGTATCCGCTCAACGTGGCGCAAAAAGCTGCATATGCCTTAGCCGCGACAGTCTCGATATTGATCACTCGCCAGGACGGCAACCTGCATCTGACGGTTACCCCTGCAGACCTGCGAATCGACGCTCCTCATTTAAGCGAAGCTCAAGCACGCGTCTTGATTACCCGCTTCTTGAACGACTTTGCACTCCGGCAGCAAATCCAGCTGGAAACCTCTGGCCTACGTGAGCTTCTAGCCGGCGTCGCGCTCAGAGAGGCAGGTGTCTAAGGTGTCGGCAGCGATCCTGGCCAGGGAACTCGGCTACAAGCTTCTACCCTTTCGGTTCCTCCGGCTGGATGACACGAGCCCGAACAATCTGCTGATCACCGCAGAGACCGGTGAGTACCTGTTCGTCTCTGAGCAGCAGCTTCGCCAGCTTGTAGGCAAACAGCTTGAGCGCGGCACCCCGCTCTATAAAGATCTCTTGGCCCGGCACTTCATCTACGAGCCGCATCGACACAACCCCATTGCAGAGATCGCCGCGCAGTACCGAAGCAGAAAAGAATTTCTGTTTGGCGGGCCGGCGCTGCACCTGTTCGTGGTGACGCTGCGCTGCAATCACACCTGCCAGTACTGCCAGGTGTCACGGGCGCCGCTGGGTGGAACTGGCCACGACATGTCCCAGGAGCATGCAAGCCACGCCGTAAATCGCCTGTTCGAATCGCCCTCACCCGTTCTCACCGTGGAGTTCCAGGGCGGCGAGCCGCTTCTCGCCTTTGATCGTATTCGACAAATCGTGAAAGAGGTTGCCGAGCGAAACGAGCATGAAAAACGCAGCATTCAGTTCGTCATCAGCAGCACGCTTCACCACCTGACAGATGAAATACTGGATTTCGCAAAGACCCATGGAATCCAGTTTTCTACGTCCCTGGATGGCCCTGCTTTCCTACACAACGCCAACCGCCCTACTCCTGGTAAAGACGCCTACGAACGTACGCTCAAAGGTATCGAGTGGGTCAGAGAGCGCTTGGGGAGTGATGCGGTATCGGCGCTGACAACATTGACGGCGAAAAGCCTGCAGCACCCGCACGCGATCATTGATGAGTACGTGCAGCAGGGTTTCAACAGCATCGCGTTACGACCGCTGAGCCCTTACGGATTCGCAAAAAAGTCCAGCCAACGTCTGGATTACTCAATGGCTGAATACATCGACTTCTACAAGACCTCGCTGGCCTACCTGATCAAAATCAACCAGCAAGGCGCCTACCTGTCTGAAGGCTACACATCGCTTCTGCTCAGCAACGTCCTGACGCCATTTTCATCAGGCTACGTGGATCTTCGCTCGCCCGTTGGCGCAGGTGTAGGCACCCTCCTCTACAACTACGACGGTGACGTCTATCCCTCGGATGAAGCACGCATGCTGCTCGAGATGGGAGAAGACGGCTTGAAGTTGGGCCACGTGGCGCAGCCGTTACAAGAGCTCCTGCGCTCACCGGTGATCGAACTACTTCTCTCCGCTGGCGTGGCCGAGGCGCTTCCAGGCTGCTCGGATTGTGCGCTGGTGCCCTACTGCGGCGCCGACCCTATTGAGCATTTCGCGCGTCAGGGCGATCCCATCGGCCACCGCGCATTCAGCACGTTCTGCCAAAAGAACTCAGAGCTGCTCACTCACCTGTTTTGCCTGCTCCGTGATGGTGACGACGACACGCAGAGAGTGTTGCTCTCCTGGTTAGCCCGGCGATCCCTTGGGGATCTGCCAGTAGCCGGCTACAGGGGATAACGATGCTTCGTCTCGATACTCAATTCAACATCTACAACTTGCCTTGCACTCGGCTGTTTAAGGTCATTACACCCGAAGAGCTGATTGAGAAAGGCACCGCTGTATGCGCAGGTGATGCCAGCGTGAGCGATTTTGCGCTCTGGCTAGAAGAGCCGGAGTCTGACTATTCGAAGCAGCTGCTGGCCCTGCCGGTCGGCTGCTTGCTGCTGCCAACAAGCGACACCGCCGTTGAGGGTTTTGATGGCACGCAACTGGTTAACCCGAATGACCCGAGCATCGTTCAGCCAGGGGACGTGATCGTCGTATCTCCGGACTCCCGAGTTGTCCGGGTGCTTTATCGGCGAGGCTCGAACAGCAATCTGCTGTTCATGACCGATCGCTGTAACAGCCTCTGCTTGATGTGCTCTCAGCCGCCCAAAGACATCGATGATCTGTGGCACGTCGATGAGAACCTTCGATTGATCGACTTGATGGATCCTGGCGAAGAGCAGATTGGGATCAGCGGTGGCGAACCCACCCTCTACAGAGAGGGCCTGCTCGAGATCATTGCCAAGGCCAAGCAGGTGATCCCGGAGAAATCCTTGCACCTCTTGAGCAATGGCCGCTTACAGAGCGACCCGAGCTGGATATCGGATCTCAAGGCAGTGGCTCATCCGCAGTTGACCTGGGGCATCCCCCTGTATGCCGACAACGCTGATGATCACGACCATGTCGTTCAGGCACCTGGGGCTTTCAGCGAGACGTTACGTGGCCTCTACAACCTGGCTCGTGCAAATCAACGCATTGAGATTCGGGTCGTGCTGAGCAAGCTCACGGCCCCAAGGCTGCAAGAGCTGGTGCATTTCATTTTCAGGAATATGCCCTTTGTTCAGCACGTTGCCTTGATGGGCATCGAGAACATGGGGCTCGCGAAGAAGCACTATGACGAACTGTGGATCGATCCACTGGACTACCAACAGGAGCTCAGTCAGGCAGCTCATTTTCTGGATATTCGTGGCCTGCCCGTATCGGTCTACAACCTTCCGCTCTGTGTGCTTGAGCCCTCGCTCTACCCCTTTTACCGGCAGAGCATTTCGGACTGGAAGAACCTCTTCATCGAAGCATGCCAGGACTGTGCAGCCGTCACGCAGTGCGCTGGTTTCTTCAAATCGCATTCCTCTCGGTGGCAAAGCCGAGGCATCCATCCAATAACAGCAACAGAGCTCACATACGCAAGGAGAGCACTATGAAACTCATTAGTCGATGGAAGCTACTGATTGGCCAAGCCGTGGCAATGCTTCCGGTGGTTGCCACCTCCATGGCCCACGCCAACCAGGCTGCCTTGGCAGGTGTCGACTGGACGCCTCAAACGACTGATGAGCCGCCGGTGTTCAAGAACACGCTGAACTCGGTCGACGCAGTGAATATTTACGCAGCACACCGCTCGCACAGCTCCCACCGTTCACACAGCTCTCATCGCTCGCATTACAGCGGCTCCGGTGGCGGCTACAGTGCACCGCGGGCATACACGCCGCCTCCTGCCCCTGCTCCGCGAACCACCTACAGCGCTCCCAGTTCATCGACTCCGTCCTATGGCTCAAGCTCGAATTTGAGCGGTTCGTCGAGGAGCTCAGTGCCCAGCACACAAGCGAGCCCTCAACGTGCACGCCCGGCCAGTGAAGATCTGGCGCTCATGATCATGCGTGTGCAGATGGCGTTGACGGTGAAGAAGTACTACACCGGTGGTATCGACGGCCTTATGGGTAATGGCACGCGTGGTGCGCTGATGGCGTTTCAGATGGATTCCGGACTTCCGGTTAGTGGGAAGATGGATACGCAGACGCTTAATGCGTTGGGTGTGGCGATTCCTTGATAGTCAGTAGCGTCTGCCTGCTGGTCGTTTTCTACCGGGTATCAGGGGCAGCTATCGGCCAAGAGCAGCCATAGGCAAAATTCGGCGCTTGGCCAAAAACCAATGTTACCTAAATTTCCACATGTTATAGCCGCTTTCGCAGTATGAAACCGGCTGCTTATGGGCTGATAGGTAGTCACTGCTTAGAAAACTGACATACCTAGCTTCAATGAGCCCCTCAAACTCCAAGTGCGGCACAGAGGCTGGTTCAATTCTGCGCCAGCTGCTATCCCATTGGAAATACATAAGTGGGTCACAACTAAATGAACCGCCCAGATGGCCTGAGCGGTTTTGTATCATAATTATTTGCAGGAGAGTGATAAGCTTCTAGTGACCCAGCATATGTATTTAATCGCTATTGCCATCGGCGTGTACAACACCGAATGATTTGAATCTTATAAATTTAGAACCGAATTGCTCTTCCGGGACTTTAAGCTTCAGAAGCTCGTAGAAATTTTCGTCATGTGTCGAAATAATTATTTGCCGGTCAAAATTTATGGATATGTTTCGTAGGAGATCGATGACTGAAAGCACGTTAATCGAATCCATTGAATGAATCGGGTCGTCAATTAGTATCGCCCTTACTGGCTCACCATCATGCTCAATGTGCAGTGCTTTCGCCAGAAAAACACTGAGGCTAAGTATGTTCAGTTGTGCGGAGCTAAAGTAAAGAGCTGGGGAGATGGGGTGGCTCAGTTCGTCCTCATAGAGATATACCTCCAGCCGAGGTCTATCCTCAGTAGGGAAGATGCATTCAAATCTTACGGTTTTGAAAAATGGATGTGGATCAATTTTTCGATAGATTGAAGTGATGAGATCAGTATAGAAGAAATTATTGATCCGCTCTTTAAGCTTACTCTCAACTTTTTTTAGCTCTCGCCCCAGTGAAATGGATAAGCTTTCGATCTGGTTTTTTGTATCTCGATACGAATCAATTTTAGCTCGCAATTCCCTGTATCTGAAAAATGGCAAGACATCTTCGATCTGGGCCTTCACGATATTGGTCAGCACCAAAGAAGACGAAGCCATGCTGGATTTCTTATCAATATTGGATTTTCTGTCCTGCAATTCATTCTGGAGTGACTCTATTGATGCGTTAAAGTCTTGTACAAGAGGGCTTAAAACTGACTCAATTCGCGTTACCGATTCTTCCGCCTGGCGTAAGTCATCAGTCAGCGAAGTTAGCTTTTCCAATAGCAGAGACTCGGATGAATATGCGCCCGTTTGAATTAAGTCTGTTTGAATCTTCGAGATGTTTTCCGTGACGACGGATATCTCATTGCTCAGGCTGTTTTGAGTTTCGAGCAGCTCATCATGCTTTGGCGAAAAAGCTTCATTGACATCTCCGTCCGGAAGAATATATTGCGATTTAAGATGTTTATACAGGACGTAGATATTAGTTTGTTCCGCGACCTCTAATTTTGCCAAGATTTCAGCTCTATTTGAGGCTATATTGCCGCTCGTTTCGTTGGCGGATTTGATTAAGGCAAGCAATTCATCAAGGCTGCCATCGATTTTAGTGATAGCTGCTTTGATACTGGATATAGCTTGGCCAATAAATGTGATGTAATCGCCTTTATTAAGGTTTCGAGTTGCCGCCCTAAGTCTATGCAAATTCTCGGCTTTCACTACTTGTTCGTGTTTAGCGCCCATCAATTCGCGATTTAGTCGCTCAACTTCAGACTCAGCATTGGACAGCCGATCTTTGATGTCAGCAATTGCAGATGATTTCAAAGATGCGAGGTAGCTATGCCCTCGGTCTAAGAAGTCGTCAATCTGAGTAATTCTTTTCTGTAGGTCTGTTTTGTTCTCTAGAATCGAGTGAAGCGCGGCTTCGATGCCACCATTCGATTGGATTTTCTCTAATAGAGCGGCATGAGATTCATACTGTGCGTTGCACACGGGGCACGCATCAGAGAGAGTTTTTGATAAAAGAGTTTTGGCCATGCTCATGAGTGCGAACAAATCAGCTGACTGCCCGCTGAGATCCTTGGCGTTGGCGTCTAGTGCATAAATTTTTTCTTGTGCTTCGTTCCTCTGCTCTAAGTGTTGATGGAAATTAACTAAAAATTCTGGGTCGGGCTTTAGCAGCGCTTGAGTTTCCTCAGGGAGGATTGATCGCTCGACAGTAAGAATGGAATACTTCGTTAGTTCTTCCTGCAATGATTTTCTAAGAGTAACTGCTGTTGCTGCCCGCTTCTCAGATTCGGTAATCTTTGCATTGAGAGCGACGACCAATTTGTCTTGCACATCAATTTCTATAAACTGAGTTTCGACTTTGGCTAAGTCGTCAAGCAAAGTCGCCAATTGAGTATCGTTATCTAGCCGTTTGCGGCGTAGAGATTCTACGGTTTGACTGTTTACGCTATTCGATATATTTATATCGTTAAGCTCTGCGTCGAGAGCGGAGATCTTCTGCTTATGGCTGGCTATGTCTTCAATTATCTTATTGAGTTGTTGCTGGCTGGATAAGACAAGTGAGATGAGTTGAGTTTCATCAACAACGCTTCGGAGCCGCTGCTGTAAATTAGTTTTAGTGTCTAGTGCTTTGGACAGCGTACTAATTTCATCTCTATTAGCACGTATGCTGGCTAATTCAGCATTCAGTTTTGTGCGATAGTCACGATGCTGCGCGAGACGAGGTAGGCTTCCCATACAGAAATCAATTGATTGATTCTGCTGCCCCAGCGAGGTTAACTCGCTATCTAACTCAATTACACGCTTTGAAAGCATTGAGAGTAGTTCTGTTTGCTCCAGCTCTGAGAACGTGCTTCCGATTTTAGGAAAGCTACCACCATTTAAATTTATTTCTTCTATTTTTTTATTAACTTCGTCTACGCTAAATCCCAAGGCGGGTTCGCGCAAGTTATCTTCCAGGGCTACTATTGCCTCGCCCAACTGCTTTAGTTCGCGGTTACAAGACTTTATTGAGAAAAAGAGACTGCTGCGGTATTTTTCGTCGCTGCCTCCAAAAGCCCCCATGAAGCGATCATAGCGTTGTTCTGGACGCTCTTCTTTCAGAAAGGCATCAATGGCGTCTTGAGACAAAAAAATGTCTGCTAAATGCTTAGTCGTTTTGTCTGTTCGCGCAGTGTCATAGGTGTAGTCACGCTGGCCAGCAGCAGGACGCCTAACAATACGATTAAAATCTTTATTTCCAGTCGCTCTCACCTTTACGTACGAAGGGGCGTCCTCGGCAATATACCGATTTTTCAGTATTCTTTGTGATGAGTCGCTAGTGTTCAGGTAGAGTGATGCTGCATCATTATTCGTGCGCTGACTTTCTCTGATGTACCGACCAATATTGTTTGTGATTGCCCATTCCACAGCATCATAAAAGGAGCTTTTCCCGAACCCATTCGGAGCATATATGGATATGAAATTGGACACCTGGCCGCCTGAGTTTGAAAAGTCGAATACCCCATCGCCTTCTTGAGCGTACGCGCGAAAACCTACAATATCCACGGATTTAAATTTCATTGTCAGAAATCCATTCAGCTAAATTAATAATGTCTTCCGAAGATAGCGTCTGATTCGCCTTTTTATCGCTGAACAAGCTGGTTAGCTTTTCATGTAATGCTGTCAGGCACGTTTCATTAGCTGGAGGCATATATGAAAAGACAGGGCTGAGCTTTAAGTCGGCCCCGAGAATTTCATTATTCAAATGTGTTTCTGGATCAAAAGACTTATCAGCCTCTGAAATGACCATCTTTCTCATTGAAAATTTGTCGTTTTCAATTTCATATTTAGTATTTTTTGCAACTGAAGCGGGGGTTATGAATACAAGGTAAATGTTCCAGGCGTCAAATTTATTTTCCAGCTGGGCCTGATATTCATAAGCGATAACGCTGGCTACTTTTTTCCATAAGTATAGTAAGTCGGATTCATCCTTCAGCCAGCAGACAAAGCAGCTGATGTAATCCTCTGGTTCCGATCGATAAAAAGAGAATGCTGCGCGAGGAAACTGTTTTGATAGAAACTCAATGCTTTGCTTGGACTTAGATATATGCATTGTAAAGTTCTTTAATTAGTGTCATTAATTCGACTTCACCGTACCCCTCGTTTCCGGCGTAGTATCCGGAAAAACGTTCATCGTCTTCCACTACGCAAACCCTGTGCAGGCCGGTTAGATGATAAACTTTAAAGTCAATCGCTGGATTCGTGATTCCTGAGTCGACCATGATTTCATTATTTTGACCACGGCCGATGTCAATAACTACCTTAGTTAAAGACGATTTGCGGGCTTCATGTTTCGGGGCGCTATCCCCAGTGCTGACAATGATTTTTCCGCCGCGTTTTAGTCCGCGGAAATCTGACCGGAAGATGTCCATCAGCTTCCAGATCCAATTATCTTGGTCGGTTGAGAATAAGAATCTGCGCCGACTGGAATTGTCATCAATGTAAGAGAAGTCGACAACGTCAATGTTGTCGATTAAGCAGCTGATTATTAAAAACTCAAAATATGCAATCCAAAGCTCTTCATTGTAGAGATTTTGCTCTGGGCAGCCTTTTATTAATAGCCTTTTATTGAACTTCTGGTAGAGCGTGAAAGGGTTTATATCTTTCGCAGAACTGAGCGTAGATCCGCGCCCTTGAAGTTGATTCATTAGAAATCTAAGGTTGGCCGGGTCCTCGGCTTTGGCGAAACATTGAAACGTTTTATCTACCAGTCCTATGAAACTAGCCATCGAGGGAGGATAGATTTTTTCTAGCCCTGAGTCGGAGATAAGCTTTTCGATCATGGCTATAGGCGTGCAAATAACTTTTCCATGAAACTCTCTATCTACAACGCCTTCGACTCGTGACTCTATTCCGTGAAGAAATATATCTCCTCCAATCTCGACGAATACCCCTCCGCCAGAAGCTCCCGCTACTTCTCCCCAGCCTGGCCTTCCGCCAAGGGCTACTGTAAATCTGTCTTCCTCAATCTCATTAATTTGTCCCGGGAACTCTCTTAGCTGTTCGCGAGGTTCTAAGGTGCGTCGGATAGCAGGGTAGCCGTAATACAAAACGCTTTTATTTCTTTCCGGTTTTGAAACGGCAATTTGGAGATCGGAGTTTAGCTTGCTACTCGTAATCAAAATAGCTAAATCATTGTCTGTGCTGAGTATGCGTCTTGCTAAACTAATGATCTCTCCGTTTAATTTTGTGACGGTGATATTATCTGTGTCGTGGTATTTTTGCGAGTTCTCTTCGATTTCCAGCACGTGTTTTGCGGTGAGTATGTAACTATGCTCACCGAGAGCAGGCTGGATGAGCACTCCACTACCATCGTTAACCTTGACAACATTAGAGCGTATTTTATTAATTTGGTCAGGCAAAGCTTAGCTCCCCAGGTAGCGCCATGACATGCTCTTTCAATTGAGTAAGCTCGCCTTTACTATAGATACTTGAAATTACCGATTTGTAATTGAAGAGTATTACTGCGTTTGAGTTGTTGCTGTGGATGCGCGCAAATGTTGTTTTGTTCGGTAGGCCGTGTCGAGTCGCATCAGTGCTGACGATATATTTCGAGCAATTTATCATGGATAGTAGTTCGGGGCTGGTATTGCCTTTGCTGCCGTGATGAGATAGTTTTACCATCTCCGTTTTGATCGGAACCTTGGCATTATGTCCCAACATTGCTAAGCCCTGGATTATGCTGGTCGGGTGCGCATCACCCAAGAATAGAAAATTTTGTTCGCCTACTTTCAGAATGAATGAAATTGAACTTCCGTTTGATTTGGAATCATCTTCTTTAAATGTGTCTTGATCAAGTAGTTCTTGATAGCTGAGTTTCCAGTCGGTTTTTGAGGCAGAGGTGAATGGGCTGGATTGTTCTTTTTCCCATTTTACCAATAGCTTTCTCAGTTCAGATTCGTTAGGGGTAAGAAATATTAGTTCGCAGCCTTGAAGAGAGTGTCTGTCTCCCTGCCTTATCACGCTCTCGTGCCATATTTCAAGGTCTTTTAGTAAGCGTTCTAGGGTGCCCCCTTGTCTGATCGAGGTGTTTTTGGATTGGGTAAAATTTCCTGGTATTTCTTTATCAGGGTCTACTTTTACTTTGAAGTACTCATGAATGAGCCTTCCGGAATTAAAGAGCACTTTGCGCGCTAGCTTCGTCAGTCCGTCTTTGACCTCAAAAGCCTTTATCAAACCGCCAATATGATCATCGTCAACATGTGTAAGTATGACAAGATCTATTTGCTTACCTTGAGCGTCTAGCTCCGTGAGTAAGGTTCTGAGTTCTCCCTGTGGAGAGGCGCCGAAGGTGGCTTCTGGACCACCATCAATCAGAATCCTCTCCGTGACCTTTCCTGAATCAACGGTTATGAATATGCAATCTCCGTGAAACGCTTTTAACACACGAATGTTAACTGGCATGGCCTCTCCTCCCGGAGCTCATTGCTAGAGTAACGACATGCACAGCAAAGCGAGCTGAGAGTGGTTATCCCTAACCTGGGCAATGTTTAGCGCAAAAGCACTGGCATATAGCCATCTCTTATCTCATTTTCCCTTAATCGGCAATACATTCTCGACTTTTGGTTAGGTTTAGCTCAATGCGTACACAACCTGTGAAATTAGAAAATCACACTTTTCCCATGATCGTCTGTCAGGAATGACCAGTGACCGCTTCTGGCCGAAAGCTGTCTCCTTCGGAGAGCTGAGCCCCCCTCGACCACCTGCGCTCTAGTACGCCACAGTTTGTTGCCCTCCCAAAACCCACGGGCTAGACTGCGCCCGTCGTGCTAAATCCCACGACCGGGTGTGGTAGCCCGATCAACACGAAGGCGCGTGTGCGTCATGAACGAGAGAACAGGTTTTAGGATCTGTTGCTTTCTCGTGCGTTTATGGCGGGCCGTGTGAGGCAGGCTTCGGCCTGGCCGGCCTTCCTTCGTGAGTCGGTCTACCACCCTTGCACGGTCCGCCTCCATTTGTGTGGTAGCGAATGGCTGCGGCTCCTTAATCTCATGAAGGAGCATAAGGAAAATGCGCTATCCCTTTTTTACCCAAGAGCTCCGCCCTTGGCCTATGGTCTTGCTGTCCACCTCTGATCTGGAGGTGTGCCATGGCTGAGTTCGAATCCTGTGTTGTACCTTTCCCGCTGCAGCGTAGTCCGCTGCATGAATCTGAACGTTCTCCCCTGCCTTCTGAAGCTGCTGCAGAAACGCGCGCAGTCATGCTTGGTCATCTGCTTGATCAACTGGCTGAGCCTGAAGGTGTGCCGCCAGATGGCATGCGTGTGCGTATCGCAGCTTACTCCGCGTTGGATCTGCTCGACGAGATGGTGGTGCTCTATCGCCGCGCGCTTTCCGAAGTCCGAGGAGGTGCCGCATGAGCAAGGGTGTCGTGACGTATCTGCCCTCTCACGATGGCCAGCCAGGCACTGAAATCTCCTGGGCAACTGACTGCAGGGAGGCATTCAACCGAGGCGTGAAGCTGGCCCAATCCTGGCTCGACAGTACCTTCGGTGGGTGGCTCTGGGCAGTCATGATCGCTGAGCGTGATCTGCTGCCGCGGGCCATCGACAGGCGTGCCTTCGAGGTAGGCTTCCTAGGCCGTGTGCACCAGCGGTTGTGTTCGCATGAGGCCAGTAGTCAGTCTTTGGTCGACGTAGCCTCTGGTACTGCCCAGCCGGAACGGCGCCTTTTGACCGAAACGTCTTGTCGCTGCTGACAGGCAATGACTTCCTGGCCTGCTATCGGGCCAGGAAGGCGTTTTTGCAGTGTGAGTTAGGGGCAAGTTTGCCCGCCCCTTCCTGCGCGTTCTAGAAGGTGTATTTCGTGCTGAACATGACATTGCGCGGCTCACCGTAGTAGCCGGTGAAAAAGGTCGGGTCCAGGGAGCTGAAGTACTGCTTGTCGAACACGTTGTTCAGATTGGCAGAGGCGCTCAGGTTCTTGGTGATGTCGTAGCGCGCCATCAGGTTGAACACCGCATACTGCTCCTGGGTGGCTTTGCCCTCGCTGGTGGTCAGACTCACCCCGCTCTGCCAGTTCATCCCTCCGCCGAGGGTCAGCTGCTGCAACTCACCGGGTAGCCGATAGGTGGTCCAGAGCTTGACCAGGTTGGCCGGTGCTTCGGTTCTGATCCGCTCGCGCTCGGCGTCCTTGGTGACGCTGTGGCTGTAGCTCGCACTGACGTTCCAGTCGCTCAGTACCTCGCCATAGATCTCCATGTCGATACCGCGTGTCTTGGCGCCAGCTACCGCACGATAGGCCGACTCACGCACCGTGCCCACAACGGTCTCGCCGGTAGCTACACCGAGGTTGTCCTGCTGAATCTCGTAAAGCGCTACGGCGGTGTTGAGCCGGCCATCCATGAACTCGCTTTTCAGGCCAATTTCGTAGTTGTCACCTTCGCGAGGCTCGAGGGTTTTGCCGCCTTGGTCGCGAATGGATTGTGGTCTGTAGATCTTGGTGTAGCTGGCATAGACCGAGTGGATGTCGTTTAGGTCGTAAACAACTCCGGCATAGGGCGTGACGAAGCCGCTTTCACGCGTCTCGGCGGAGTTGGACGATCGGGTGTAAGGCGGGTTGTAGATGGCCTTTTTCTTGTAGCTGTAGTCGCCAACGCGAGCACCGACAATCAGTGACAGGTCATCCGTGGGCTTGAAGCGCGCCACCAGATAGGCTGCGTTCTGACGGATAGTCGTATCGTCGTTCATCAGCTTGCCTACCGAGATGGGACGGTCGGTATCGTTGTGCCAGTCATGGATGTTGGCCGGCCGCATTTCCAGATCATCATCGTCCGGATCGCTGTAGTCGCGAAATTCCGACCCGCTCAAGCCGACTACCAACTCATGTTCGCGCCCCAAGAGCTGGAATGGCCCCTGAGCCATGGCATCGATACCGAGCTGACGCTGGGAGCCGTAGCCGTCGCCTCCATACAGATAGGCGCCCTCTCCTGTCTCGCGATCCGGCGTGCCGCCGCTGAGCGATGCCAGGGAATACTCCCGGGTGCTGTACATGTTGTTGACGGCCAC
>JAAIGF010253281.1_pt1 | contig 40221 bp, 42 predicted proteins | sample 6487441 | NCBI WGS metagenome assembly JAAIGF01 (sample SAMN13974129, study PRJNA590717) | phyllosphere metagenome | biome: pepper field; feature: multiple bacterial spot infested pepper fields; material: pepper leaves; isolation source: leaves from pepper fields | host: Capsicum annuum ...
ACGCCTGGGTCAAGGTGCGCTCGGACAAGCTCGCGCCGCCGCAGGTGTCGGCCGAAGTGCTGCGCAAGATGAAGAAGACCGCCGAGGACTACCTGGGCGAGGAAGTGACCGAGGCCGTGATCACGGTGCCCGCGTACTTCAACGACAGCCAGCGCCAGGCGACCAAGGACGCCGGCCGCATCGCCGGTCTGGAAGTCAAGCGCATCATCAACGAGCCCACCGCGGCAGCCCTGGCCTTCGGCCTGGACAAGGCCAGCAAGGGCGATCGCAAGATCGCCGTGTATGACCTGGGCGGCGGTACGTTCGACGTGTCGATCATCGAGATCGCCGACGTGGACGGTGAAAAGCAGTTCGAAGTGCTGTCGACCAACGGCGACACCTTCCTCGGTGGCGAGGACTTCGACCAGCGCATCATCGACTACATCATCGGCGAGTTCAAGAAGGACCAGGGCGTGGACCTGGGCAAGGACGTGCTGGCCCTGCAACGCCTGAAGGAAGCGGCGGAAAAGGCCAAGATCGAACTGTCCTCGAGCCAGCAGACCGAGATCAACCTGCCGTACATCACGGCCGACGCCTCGGGCCCGAAGCACCTGAACCTGAAGATCACGCGCGCCAAGCTCGAAGCGCTGGTGGAAGACCTGATCGCCCGCACGATCGAGCCCTGCCGCACGGCCATCAAGGATGCCGGCGTCAAGGTCTCCGAGATCGACGACGTGATCCTGGTCGGCGGCATGACGCGCATGCCCAAGGTGCAGGAAAAGGTGAAGGAGTTCTTCGGCCGCGACCCGCGCAAGGACGTGAACCCGGACGAAGCGGTTGCCGCTGGCGCCGCCATCCAGGGCTCGGTCCTGTCGGGCGAGCGCAAGGACGTGCTGTTGCTGGACGTCACGCCGCTGTCCCTGGGCATCGAAACCCTGGGTGGCGTCATGACCAAGATGATCACCAAGAACACCACGATCCCGACCAAGTTCTCGCAGGTGTTCTCGACGGCCGACGACAATCAGCCGGCCGTGACCATCAAGGTGTTCCAGGGCGAGCGTGAGATCGCCGCGGGCAACAAGGCGCTGGGCGAGTTCAACCTCGAAGGCATCCCGCCCGCCGCGCGTGGCACGCCGCAGATCGAAGTCACGTTCGACATTGACGCCAACGGCATCCTGCACGTGTCGGCCAAGGACAAGGGCACCGGCAAGGAAAACAAGATCACCATCAAGGCCAACTCGGGCCTGACGGAAGATGAGATCCAGCGCATGGTGCAGGACGCCGAGGCCAACGCCGAGGAAGACAAGAAGGTCGCCGAGCTCGCGCTGGCGCGCAACCAGGCCGATGGCCTCGTGCACGCCACCCGCAAGTCGCTGACCGAGTACGGCGACAAGCTGGAAGCCGGCGAGAAGGAATCGATCGAAACGGCGATCACGGACCTCGAAGCCGTCCTGAAGGACGGTGACAAGGCGCAGATCGACGAGAAGGTCGAAGCCCTCACCAAGGCCTCGCAAAAGCTTGGCGAGAAGATGTACGCCGACATGCAGGCCCAGCAACAGGCCGGTGCCGGCGCGGGTCCCGATGCCGAGCAAGCCCAGGCCAAGCCGGCTGACGACAACGTCGTCGACGCCGACTTCAAGGAAGTCAAGCGCGACGCCTGACCCTCCTGAAGCCCGGGCGAACCGCCTCACGCGTGCTGCGTGACGCGGTTCGCCTTGGCATTTCTGCATTCAACGATTACCCCTGAACACGACGATGGCGAAACGCGATTTCTACGAAGTGCTCGGTGTTGCCAAGAACGCCTCCGACGACGATTTGAAGAAGGCCTACCGCAAGCTGGCGATGAAATACCACCCGGACCGCAATCCGGATGACAAGCAGGCGGAGGAGAAATTCAAGGAAGCCAAGGAAGCCTACGAGGTCCTGAGCGACGCGCAGAAGCGGGGCGCCTATGATCGCTTCGGCCATGCCGGCGTGGATCCGTCGGCCGGCGGTGGCGCGGGCGGCAACGCCCACTTCGCCGATGCCTTCGGCGACATCTTTGGCGAAATCTTCGGTGGCGGGCGTGGCCGGGGCGGCGGTGGTGGGCCTCAGGTCTATCGCGGCGCCGATCTGCGCTACGGCATGGAGATCACCCTGGAGCAGGCTGCCCAGGGCTTTGACACCGAGATCCGCGTCCCGAGCTGGGAAAGCTGCGAGCCTTGCGATGGGACCGGCGCCAAGCCCGGCACCCAGCCCAAGACCTGCACGACCTGCGGCGGCGCGGGCGCGGTGCGCATGCAGCAGGGCTTTTTCAGCGTGCAGCAGACCTGCCCGACTTGCCACGGCACGGGCAAGATCATTCCCGAACCTTGCACGGCGTGCGATGGCGTGGGCCGCGTGCGCCAGAACAAGACCCTGCAGGTGAAGATTCCCGCCGGCATCGACGATGGCATGCGCATCCGCTCGTCGGGCAATGGCGAACCGGGCGTCAATGGCGGGCCTGCCGGCGACCTGTACGTGGAAGTCCGGATCAAGCCCCACGACATCTTCCAGCGCGAGAATGACGATCTGCACTGCGAGCTGCCGATCCCCTTCACGGTGGCGGCGCTGGGCGGCGACATCCAGGTGCCCACGCTGACCGGGCGTGCCGAGATCACCGTGCCCGAAGGCACGCAGAGCGGCAAGACCTTCCGCCTGCGCGGCAAGGGCATCCGGGGTGTGCGCGCCAGCTACCCGGGGGATCTTTACTGCCATGTGACGGTCGAAACCCCTGTACGTCTGACCGACGATCAGAAGGCCATCCTGCAGCAGTTCGCCGACTCCCTGAACGAAGGGGGCCACAAGCATTCGCCGCAGAGCAAGTCCTGGACGGAGCGGGTCAAGGCGTTCTTCAGTTGATCTCCGGAGGATGCCGCGCGCGCGGCATCCTTCCCTACCGCCGGCCTTGCAGCACGTCCGGCGTGCGTCGCAGGCCTGGAGGGCTGCCTCATGCGTGCCACCACTGATTTCGGCAGGGTCTTCCAAGCCCTGCCTTTCCCCTGTGCCCTGTTGTCGTCGGACCTGGTCGTCCAGACGGCCAACGCGGCCTATCTGCGCCTCGTCGGCCTGGGCGAGGACGCCCTGCGCGGCGGCAAGCTTTTCGACGTGCTCGGCCTGGCCGATGCCGAGCAGGCGAGCGGGCTGCGCGAAAGCCTGTATGCCGCGTTGTTCCACGGTCATCCCGAATCGCTCACGTTGCAGACGGACTGGGGCCAGGACGGCGCGGGCGAGGCCCGTGCCTGGCGGGTGATCAACGTGCCCCTGCCACAATCCTCGCGCGAGCCCGATCTGGTGTTGCACTGCCTGCTGCCGCCCACCGACGAGCCCATGTCGGCCGCCGCCACCGCGGCCGTCGTGGCAGGTCTGGGTGCGCGCGAACCGGCAGCCGCCGCGCCACGCGAGCCCGACAAGGTCCAGGCCTCCGGGCTGCTCGTCGTCATCGATGATCGCGCCGTGCGCACCCAGGTCTGCCACTACCTGCGCGGCCAGGGCCTGCGCGTGCGCGAAGCCGCTGATGTCGCGGCGGCCATCGCCGTGCTGGGCGGCGACGAGCCCATCGACCTCATCGTTGTGGACACCGCACGCGACGTGGCGGATCTGGCCAACGTCGCATCGGCGCTGAGCGATGACCTGGACCTGCTGGCGGCGTGCGATGCGGCCACGGGTTCCACGCCGCTGCCGGGATGCAGCATCCTGCGGCGCCCGTATACCCTGGCCGAGCTTGGCAACAGCGTGCACCACCTGCTGCGCAATCGCGAGCAGCGCCTGCTGCTGCGCCAGGCCACGGCGCCACGCGCGGCACGCGACGCCTATGCGCCGCGCGACCCCGGCGTGGCCAGGCCCTCGGCCGAATCACTGCGCATCCTGCTCGTCGAGGACGATGCGGAGACGCGCTCGTCCACGACGGACCTGCTGGAATTGTTGGGACACATGGTCACGGGCGTGGGCAGTGCCGAAATGGCACTGGATCTGCTGGCCGGCAGCGCCGACTACGATGTGCTGTGCAGTGACCTGAACCTGCCGGACATGTCGGGCTCGCAGCTGGCTCGCGTCGCGCGCGAGATGCGGCCCGGGCTGGGCGTGGTCTTTGCCTCGGGCTCGCGCGGACTCAGCCAGCAGGCGCGTGGCGAGCGCGTCGTGTCCCTGGCCAAGCCCTACACGCTGAGCTCGCTGGAGCGCGCGCTGCACCAGGCGATGGGGACCTGACGCCGGCCCGCAAGTGCAGGGCGTGCGCAAGCACGCGGGCATGAGAAAGGCGGCCAACTGGCCGCCTTTCTCATGGTCGGACCACGTGGGCCCGACGTACCTTAACGCGAGTTGCGCAGGCGAATGTCGTTGCGCACGTCCTTCACGCCTTCGACGCCACGCGCGATCTGCACGGCACGGTTGGCGGCTTCACGCGAATCGGCAAAGCCGCTCAGCTGGACCACGCCACGGAAGGTCTCGACGTTGACGTCGAGGGCGCTGACCTGCTCATCGTTCACGAACGCCAGCTTCACGCGGGCCGTGATGGCCGTGTCGTCCGTGTACTCGCCCGTGCTACGGGTCGTGTCGGTGGCCGCGCAGGCAGCGAGGACGAAGGTCACGCCAAACAGGGCAAACCACTTCATGATTCTAGTCAGCATCGTAGGAACTCCAAGTTGAGCAAAAAAATGCCGGGCGGGTTACGACATCACCCGACGGGTAAAAACAGGGTCGTGGCGTGCCTTACAGCTGGCGGCGCAGTTCCGCCGGCGGCACCTTCATCAGGGTACGGTATTTGGAGACCGTGCGACGCGCGACGATCACCCCTTGCTTGGCGAGCATCTGCGTCAGGGTCACATCCGAGAGCGGCGCCGTCGAATCTTCACCGGCAATGAGTTCCTTGATCAAGGCGCGCACGGCGGTGGTCGAGCACGTGCCGCCGGTTTCGGTGGACAGCTCGCGCGAGAAGAAGTGCTTGAACTCGAAGATGCCGCGCGGCGTTGCCATGTACTTGTTGCCCGTGGCGCGTGACACCGTCGATTCGTGCAGGCCCAGCTCTTCGGCCACTTCGCGCAGCACCAGGGGCTTGAGCGCGACTTCACCGTACTCGAAGAAGGTGCGCTGGTGGGCGACGATGGCTTCGGCCACGCGCTGGATGGTGGTGAAGCGCTGCTCGACGTTGCGGATCAGCCAGCGGGCTTCCTGCAGCTCCTGCGCCATCGGCGCGCGGTCGTTGCAGCGGGCCTGGCGGAACATGCTGGCATAGGTGCTGTGCAGACGGGCGCGCGGCATCACGGCGGGGTTGGTGTCGACCAGCCAGCGACCCTTGATCTTGCGCACGATCACATCGGGAATGATGTGATGCGCTTCTTCGCGGGCAAAGCGCAGGCCGGGTTTGGGGTTCAGGCTGCGGATCAGGAGGCAGGCTTCGCGCAGCGTGTCTTCGTCGCAGGCGGCCAGGCGCAGCATCTCGGCCTGGTTGCGGCGGGCCAGATGCTCCAGCCCCTTGCTGCCGACCAGTCGCAACGCGGCCTGGCGGCCGGGCACCGTGGGCTCCAGGGCCTCGAGTTGCAGGCGCAGGCATTCGTTCAGGTCACGCGCGGCCAGGCCGGGGGCGTCCAGCTGCTGCACCAGGCGCAGCGCCGTGTTCCATTCGCTTTCGCTCGGCATCGGGTCGGCATCCAGGATGCCGGCCAGCTCTTCGAAGTCCTGACGCAGGTAGCCGTCGTCGTCCAGCGCTTCGATCAGCACGCGGGCCAGTGCCTGGTCGCGATCGCTCAGTCGGTAGCCGGACAGCTCGCGGTGCAGGTGCTCGCGCAGGTCCGGCATCGAGCGCATCCACTCGCCCAGGTCCGTGCGCTCGTCGTCGCCACTGCCGCGCGAGCTCGGGAAGTCGCCCGAGTACTCGCTGGGCGGATCGTAGGCGGCGTCCAGATCGGAGGCCGGTTCCGGCGCCACTTCCGTGGCGGTCACTTCGGACGTGTCGGGCAGGGGAAGATCCGGCGCATCGGCGATGATGGGCGCATCGGCCAGCAGGTCTTCCGACGGCATCGCATCTTCGTCATCACCCGACTCCTCGAGGAACGGGTTGGTGGCAAGCGCCTGCCGGAGTTCCTGGGTGAACTCGACGGCGGACATCTGCAGCAGCTTGACCGACTGCTGCAGGCGGGGCGTGAGGATCGTCTGCTGCTTGGCGCGCAAATCGTAGGTGGCGTGAATCAAGTCAATCTCCGGTGTCCTGTGTTGCGGGGACGGCGGCCTTGAACCCCCGTGCGATGGAAACCACTGGTGCAAAAGGTATGCCAACTTCAATTCCGTGGGGGTCGGGCACGTGACTTGCCCACGTATTCCCTGGCAATACGCGGGTTTCCACGGTGATGGGGGGCTTTTGCAATTCGGTGCCGTGGTGATCCTGTTGCCCGAGAAATTACAAAGCATGCAAGTTCTGCGCGATGCCGGCGATGCCCGCCGCCGGCGCCCGGACGCGGCGGTTGCCTGGGCGACGCGCCCCGGGATCGGACCGGTGTGGCATGGGCTTTGCGGCAGCAGCACCCAGATCAGGAGAGCCTCATGTCCGACGACACCCAAGACAAATCCACCGCGAAAGACCATCTCAGCCAGGCGGAATGGCACGAGCGGCGTCAAAAGGCCCAGTTGGGCGACTTCGGTACCTATGGCGGTGCCCAGGACCAGTTTTCGGCCGGCGTGGATCCGGAGCTACCCGAGCAACAGCCGCGCGTCCCGGTCCAGCATCAGCGACCCGGGTCGGTGGCGGCAAGTTCGCCCGAACCCTATCGCGCCCAGCGCGTCGACGGGGGTCATGAGGATGTCGAGGCGGCAGCCGCCGGCACGGCCTCTGAAATGTCCGGACATTACGACGAGGTCGATGGCCGCACGCGGGGTGCGGCACCAATGCCCGATGTGACCGGTGCCGAAGACGCCCTGGTGCGGTCCTTGCATGACAAGGTGCAGGCCGCATTCGGCTCGCTGGGCCTGGGTGTTGGCCGATCTGGCGAATGTGTGACGATTTATGGCTCGGTGCCGGATGTAGGCACAAAAGCTGCGGTGGAAAGAATCGTACGTGACGGTGCCGGCAAGGTCGGCATCGAAAACAGGATCAACGTCCGCGGGTCTCAGGCCCGTTCCTTGCAAGGTGAGGGACTGGCAGCCGCCACGGATGAATCTACGGTGCTCAACGGCCGACAGGTCTGAAAGCTCGTTTAAGCAAGGGCCAGTCGGTCCTCAACTCAGGAGAGATTAGTCATGCAAATCAAACGCGTCCTGCAAGGTACGATCGGTGCAATGGCCATGGCCACGGTGTTCAGCGTTGCCGCGCAAACCAGCGAAGGCAGCCGCTCCAACCCGCCCACGCCCAGCCCCCCCACGACGGCGACGCCGAACGCTGACGCCACCAACACCACGGGCGGCACGCACAATCGTGGCACCAACCACAACACGACCACCAACACGGGCAACGTCGGCACCGATCCGGCCATGACCCCGGGTGCTGCCGCCGGTCCCGGCGCCACCCCCGGCGCCATGACCCCCGGCACGGCGGGCACCGAGTCGAAGTCGACCTCGGTCGAGCCGACCAAGCCCAACGCGGCCGCCGAAACGACGACGCGCTCGAACTAAGCGCCTCGTGCGCCGGACTGGATTCGCTCCAGTCCCTTTCCCGCCCTGTCGGCACGCCCGGCAGGGCGTTTTTCGTGGACGTGAGCGCCGGGCGGCGCAGCAAGAGCAACACCATGCGATGGACCAGAGAGGTTGCGGTGCTAGGGGCGAGCGCCTGCTTGCTGACGGGGTGCGCCACCTTGCCGGCGGTGGATCCGGACGACATGCCGCAGGCCCCCGTGCGGATCTCCACCGAACGCGGCTGGGCCAGCTACCGCGCCAGTCAGGAATTGATCCGCAAGATGGATCGCCAGGCGCATGGCGACGATTTCCTGGCCGCGCACCTGCGCGTGGAAGAGGCCGTTGCCGGCATGCCGCTCACTGCCGGCAACCATGTGCGGATCCTGGATGACGGACCTGCCACATATCGCGCCATGTACGAGGCGATCCAGGGCGCGCGTGAGTTCATCCACCTGGAGACCTACATCTTCGAGGACGATGAAGTCGGCCTGAGGCTTGCGCAGCTGCTGGCCGACAAGCGTGCCGAGGGTGTCGCGGTTGCCGTGATGGTCGATGGCGTGGGTACCATCGGCACGGACAATGCACTTTTTGACACGCTGCGCGAGGCCGGGGTGCAGGTGGTGGTGTTCAACCCCGTCAATCCGCTGCGCGCGCGCACCGCCGACTGGTCGCTGAATCGACGCAATCACCGCAAGACCCTGGTCGTGGATGGCCGTATCGGCTTCACCGGCGGGATCAATTTCAGCGAGGTCTACACGGCGTCTTCCGGCGGCAGTGCGTCGGTCGGCAGCGGCGCGGGCGGTGGCAAGGCAAAGGCGGACGGCGAAGCGGAGCCGCCGTGGCGCGACACCCATGTGCGCATCGAGGGACCTGCGGTCGCCCAACTGGAGACCGTGTTCCTGAGCGGATGGCAGGCGCAGAACGGGCCACCCCTGGTGCAGCGCGACTTCTTTCCGTCCGTGCCCGCCGATGGCGAGCACGTCGTGCGCATTCTTGCCAATGATCCGCAGTCGCAGGACGGCTATTCGGTCTACCTGACGCTCATGTCGGCACTCTCGAGCGCGCAGAAGACCGTGCACATCACCATGGCGTACTTCGTGCCGGACCCGGCCTTCATCCAGGCGTTGAAGGATGCGGCGGCGCGCGGGGTCGAGGTGATTCTCATCCTGCCGGAAATTTCGGACTCTTCGATCGTGCTGCATGCCGGGCGATCGCACTACACCGATCTGCTCGAAGGCGGCGTGCAGATCCACGAACGCAACGATGCCTTGCTGCATGCCAAGACCGCCGTGGTCGATGGGGTGTGGTCCACGGTGGGGTCGAGCAACCTGGACTGGCGCAGCTTTGCGCTGAACCACGAGGTGAATGCGGTGATCCTGGGACGTGACTTCGGGCGCCGGATGGAGGCGCTGTTTGCCTACGATCTGGAACGCTCGACCGAGGTGACGCTGGGGAGCTGGCGCGAGCGCGGCGTCAAGCCGCGCGTGATGGAGTTCATCGGCCGCCTGGCCGAGCGCATGCTGTAGCGCGACGTGGCCCGCTGCGCGGGCCACACGTGCCGGATCACATGAGGCTGGACGCGGTCTGGGCGTTGCCGTTGTAGGCTTCCAGACGGTTGTAGAGGGTCTTCAGGCTGATGCCCAGCATGCGGGCCGTCTCGCGCTTGTCGCCCTGGAAGTGGCTGAGCATGCCCAGGATCAGCTCGCGCTGCGCGTCGGCCAGCGTGATGCCCACCGGCAACTGCAGACAGCCGTCCTGCCAGCTCACACGGTTCGCGGCGGCGCGCGCCTGGCCGGGCGGGGTCAGTTCGATGGTCTTGTCGGCAAGGATGAACGCGCGGTACAGCGTGTTGCGCAGTTCACGCACATTGCCTGGCCACGCATAGCCCTGCAGGGCCTCGAGCGACTTGGCGGACAGCGTCTTGGGCGTCTTGTCGGCCCCGTTGAACACCGTCACGAAGCGATGCGCCAGCAGCGGCACATCGCCTTCGCGTTCGCGCAGCGGGGGCACGCGCAGCGGAAACACCGCCAGGCGGTAGAACAGATCCTCGCGCATCAGGCCGTCTGCAACGGCCTGCTGCGGGTCGCGGTTGGTGGCGGCGACGATGCGCACATCCGCCTTCATTTCCTCGGTGCCGCCCACGCGGTGGAAGGTGCCGGCCTCGAGCACACGCAGCAGCTTGGTCTGCATGTCGATCGGCATTTCCGTGACTTCATCCAGGAACAGGGTGCCCCCGGCCGCATGTTCGAAGTAGCCGGGTGCCTGCTGGAGCGCGCCGGTGAAACTGCCCTTTTCGTGGCCGAAGAGCTCGGCTTCGATGAGGCTGGCGGGAATGGCGCCACAGTTGACGGGCACGAAGGGCTTCGCAGCGCGCGGGCTGAGGTCATGGACCGTGCGCGCGACGAGCTCCTTGCCGGTGCCGCTCTCGCCCACGATGAGCACGGTCGCCAGGGACGCCGCGACTCGCTCGATCTGCCGATACAGGGTCTGCATGGCCTCGGACGTGCCGTACAGCAGGCCAAAGGGCGGGGGGCCACCGTCGGTGGCGGCCTGGCCGCGTGCGCTCTTGCGGCTGCTGGGACGACGGGGAGAGGGCGAATCCGAAGAGATCATGTGATGCAGGGGATACACAGGAACGTGCAACGGAGTATCGTACCCTGTTATTGCGCCCGCTGCCCCGGGAGGCGGTGCAACCGATCGTGTCGCAAGACGTCACGTTTTGTTGCGCCAATCCGGCGCGTGACGGGTGCAAACCGTGTATTTTCTTCCGTTTACCCAGTATTTTGGCAGGTGACCGGGCATGCCCCATGTATTGATCGTCGACGACGAACCGAACACGCTCGCCGCTCTGGCAGAGATCATCTCTGCCGAGGGCTTCACCGTCGGCACCGCGCAGGACCTGCGCCAGGCCAAGATCCAGATGGTGCGCCAGACGCCCGATGTGATCCTGGCCGACCTGAAGTTGCCGGACGGCAACGGCATGGAGCTTTTCGAATCGCTCGACCCGAAGGTGGCGGTCGAGTTCATCCTGATCACCGGCCACGCCAGCGTGGAAAGCGCGGTCGATGCCCTGCGCCTTGGCGCGGCGGACTACCTGGTCAAGCCCATCAACATGCAGCGCCTGAAGACGGTGCTCGACCGGATTCCGCGCTCGGGCGACCTGAAGGCCGAGATCAGCTCGCTGCGCGGCGAGCTGCGCCGCTTCGGCCGCTTCGGCCGCATGCTGGGCAGCTCCACGGCCATGCAGAGCCTGTACGACCAGATCAACAAGGTCGCGCCCACCGAGGCCACCGTGCTGCTGGTGGGCGAGAGCGGCACGGGCAAGGAATTGGTGGCACAAACCATCCATGAACTGAGCCTGCGCCGCAAGCACGCCTTCCTGCCGGTGAACTGTGGCGCCATCTCGCCCAACCTCATCGAGAGCGAGATGTTCGGCCACGAGCGCGGCAGCTTCACCGGCGCGGATCGTCAGCACAAGGGGTACTTCGAGCGCGCGCACGGCGGCACGCTGTTCCTGGACGAAATCACGGAAATGCCGGTCGAGCTGCAGGTCAAGCTGCTGCGCGTGCTGGAGACCGGGATGTTCATGCGCGTGGGTGTGAACCGCGAGATCGAGACGGATGTACGCATCGTGGCGGCCACCAACCGCAACCCCGAGAAGGCCGTGGCCGAGGGCAAGCTGCGCGAAGACCTGTATCACCGCCTGAACGTGTTTCCGCTTTTTCTGCCGCCGCTGCGCGAGCGCGGCAAGGACGTCGAGCTGATTGCCCAGAGCCTGCTCGAGCAGATGAATGCCGAGCACAAGACCGACAAGGTCATGGACCCGGACTTCGTGGGCGGCCTGACCCGGCACAACTGGCCCGGCAACGTGCGCGAGCTCAAGAATTACATGCAGCGCGCCTACATCATGGCCGACGGGCCGGTCATCCAGCCGTCCGCCGTGCCCCTGCAGGTGTCGCCCACCCGCGCCGCGCCTTCGACCGTGGTGCCCATCGAAGTCGGCACCTCGCTGGCCGAGGCCGATCGGCGCCTGATCCTCGCCACGCTGGACCACTGCGGCGGCATCAAGAAGCGTGCGGCCGAGGTGTTGGGCATCAGTCTGAAGACGCTCTACAACCGCCTGGAAGAGTACGCCGCCAGCGGGGTGATCGCGGACGACGATGGTGCCGATCTGGACGAAGCGAGCGACGCGACCTCCTCGGTCCGATAGGAGATAGCCAGTGTCTCAACGTCAGGACAAGCCCGCCGTCCCGCTTTCGGTAGACCCGCGCTTCGCGCTGGACATCGAGCACGCGCTGGGTCAGTTGCAGATCCAGGCGCGTGACCAGCTGATCGCGCGCGCCGCGCACGACCTGCGCTCGCCGCTGAACGGCATCCAGGGCTGGACGCACGTCCTGTCCAGCCGGCTCGGCCAGGAAGGCGGACTGGTCACGAAAGCGCTCGATGGCATCCGCAATGGCGTGCAGCAGCAAGTGCAGATCATCGGCGATCTGACCGACCTCGTGCACGTCATGACGGGTCAGCTCAATCTGGAATGGTCGCAAGGCGATGCCGCGCAGCTGCTCGCGCGCGCCGTCGAGGAAGCGCAGCCCACGGCGCAGACGCGCGCGGTGCGACTGGTCGCGGCTGATAGCCACGCGCCCGCGCTGATCCCGGTCGACACGGCCCGGTTCGTCCAGGCCTTGCGCTACATCCTGGTCCATTGCATCCGGTGCGCGGTGGAGGGCGACACGATCGCCGTGTCGGTCGACGCGGCCGAGGATGGCGTGATCTTCCAGCTGGGCACCGGGCAGGGCGGGCTGGCGCCGATGGCGGGTGCCGTCAACACCAAGACGCCCGCACCCGTGCTGCTGGCCGAGCGCCTGATCGATCTGCACGGCGGCAGGGTGGAAGTCTTCGCCCTGGATGACGACGGCATCCGACAGGGCTATCGGGTGACGCTGCCTGCTGCGGCGCATGGTCAAGTGTCTGGCGATCCGCAGGCCTATCATGCGATCGCCAGTGCCCGGGCCCAGGGTGCTCCCGTGAACGTGCCGATCGTCATTCGCACGGATGGCACTGCGCCGCAAGCGCTGGTCGCACGACTCGCGGCCATCGGGTGCGCGCCGCGGGAAGCCGGCATGAGCGAGCCGCTGGACAGCAACCAGCCCGGTATCGAGCTGGTGCCCGCCGGGACAGGGATGGTGCCGGTGATGGCAGGCTGGGTGCGCCTCGGTTATGCCGAGGAAGCTGGCGCGCTGGGGCGCGAGGACGTGCTGGCGGTGGTCAGTGCGGACATGGCCGTCGAGTACCTGTCCGCCGTTCTTCATGCGGCAGCAGGACGCGTCACCACGGCCTGAAGCCGAGTGCTGCGCCGTGCGGGTCTACCGCGCGGCGCGCACGATGGCGGCCATGGCAAACAGCGCTGCCAGGGCCAGGCCCAGATAGGCCAGTCGATGCATGTTGGGCGTGTCGCCCAGCAGCGCCGCAAACCCATTCACGCCGAACGCGGCGGCCACCCAGTGCAGCATCCCGGCCAGGCAGATCGCGAGCGCGAGCCGTGCGCCTGCGCCCACGCGCAGCGCGGCACGCCGGGGAAGAAGGGTGGCATCCGGCGTCACGAGCCTGCCTCGTCGTCGTCGGCATCCTCGGCATCGCGCCGATCGAGCGTCTCGTCAATGTCGTCGTCGGCCGGGATGCGCTCGATGCTCACGCTGTCCGGTGCCAGTGCCTCGCTATCATCCTCGACACTGTCGGGCGCCAGATCCGGGGCCTCGGCGCTGTCGCGGCGATTCACGCTGGGGCGCTCGCCCGTGCCTGCGGCGTCGGAATCATTGTCCAGCCATTCTGCCGATCCCGTGCCCGCCACGTCGCTGCCGCTATCGCTGGAGTCGCTCGGGCCCAGCGTGCGGGTGTCGCCACCGGCGACGTCGATGGGCTGCTCGCCCGTCCGGGTCAATGAACTGTCTGCCATGTCAGTGCTCCTGCAGCGGCAGGGTACCGCCGCTGCGTCAGGGGTGGACTTGCGTCCCGATCAACGGTCGTACTTGGCCTTCACATCGGCTTCGCACGAATCCTGTGCGGCGCCGGACATCGCGTCGCAACGCTCTTCCGCCAGCTTGCGGTCCGCGTCGCGCTTGTCTTCGGCGGCGTCCTGGCGGGCTTCTGCCGTGGCTTCGCGGGCTTCGGCATCAGCCTTGGCCTTGTCGCGTTCCGTACGGGCTTCCTGCTCGCACACGCTCTTGCGATCGCCGTCCATGGCGTCGCAACGCTCCTTTGCCTGGTCGTAGCGGGCTTCGATCTGGTCTTCCGTCAGCGCGCCACCGCGCTGGTGATTGTCGGCCAGCGCAGGTGCAGCGACGAATGCCAGGCCACAGGAAAGCAGGGCGGCGTTGAGCGTGGTCTTCAATCGGGTCATGGTGATGCTCCATCTTGTTGTGAACCGGCCAATTGCCGGCCTTGCGTCCAAAGCAACCTGCGTTCCCGCGGCGCGGCTATACTCGGTTCATGAGCTCCGATACCCATACCCATACGCTGGCGCCCGGCTACTACTGGTACGCCGTGGATTCCGATCCTTTCTGCGTCATGCACGTGCATGCCAATGGCGCCGCCACCCTCATGGGGACGGCGGACGAGTATGCAGCGCACGATCTGGACGCCTTGCTTGCGCGCGGTTGCCGCGTCGTGCGCATCGACCCGCCGGCAGGCGAGATCGTCTGAGTCCGCATCACCCACGAAAAACGGCAGCCTCGGCTGCCGTTTTTCGTGGGGCCCGTTGCCCGGGCGTGGCGAGAGCGCCAGCGGGCGCGATCAGCCAGCCTGCTCGATGCGCAGGGACGGCATCGAGCCGTGACGCCGGAAGGTCCAGCGTTCGCCCGATCCCTGGATCACCAGCGTCTCGTCTTCCTTCGTGAACTCGACACCCTTCTCGAAGAGTTCCACGGCAGCCGTGTCCACGGCCTGCAGGGGCGCGTCGCAGGCCATGCGCGTGCCCACGAACCCCTTGGGCACCGTCAGGCGCGTGCCTTCCTGCACGTAGCGTCCCGACAGGGCGTTGCAGCCATGCACGTTGACGCGGCTCTCCAGGAACCGCAGTTCGACGGGCGGAGCGTCCGGGACCTGGAGCGTACGGCCGCTCACGGACACGAGTTGCCACCGCGTGCCATCCAGGCCGGGGGCCTCGACGGGCGGCTGCAGGGCGCACCCGGCCAACCCGACGGCGGCCAGGACGCTGGCAAAAATGGCTCGACATTGCATAATGTGCTTCCTTGTGTCTGACGATGCGCCGCTCTGGACGCACGATCTTATAACACCCCCGCCACTTCACGCAGGAGAGCCTTGCCATGACCACACCGCTTCAGGACGTTCCGCTTCACCGCATCGACGGAAGTCCGGCGCCGCTGTCGACCTACGATGGGCAGGTTCTGCTCGTCGTGAACGTCGCGTCCAAATGCGGCCTGACGCCGCAATACCAGGCCTTGCAGGCCGTGCACTCGCGCTTCGCGCCGCAGGGCTTCTCGGTCCTGGGCTTTCCGGCCAACGATTTCGGCGGCCAGGAACCCGGCACCAACGAAGAGATTCAGGCCTTCTGCTCGACGACCTACGATGTCGAGTTTCCCATGTACGCCAAGATCGCGGTGACGGGTGCCGAGAAGCATCCGCTGTACCGCGAACTTACCGCGCAGCAGCCGACCACGCCGGGCCGCGAGCGCATGGAGACCCGCCTGCGCGGGTTTGGCCGCACGCCCACCGATGCACCTGAGGTCGTGTGGAACTTCGAGAAGTTCCTGGTGGGCCGTGACGGCAAGGTTGCCGCGCGTTTCGCCCCCGACACGGCGCCGGATGCACCGGAAGTGATCGAGGCCATTGAGCGCGCCCTGGCCGCCTAAGCCGGCCGCCTGGGGCTCGACCGTGCCGCGTGGCCAGGCCGCGCGGCACGCGGGTTGCGTGAAGGTCACCATTCTTCGCAACCCCAGGAGTTCCATGATGATCCGCCGCTTCACGCTCTCCGCTCTCGCCATCGCCACTGCCGCCTTCACTGTGGGTGGCATGGCCCACGCCGCCGACGCCGACAGCGCCACGTCGCGCAGCGATACCCGATTCCTGCAGCGCGCCGCCCAGTCCGGCAAGCTCGAAATCGAAGCCAGCCAGCTTGCCGCCCAGCGCGCGCAGTCCCAGGAGGTCAAGGACTTCGCGCAGAAGATGGTGACCGACCACCAAGCCGTCGACAAAGAGCTTCGCGCGCTTGCCCAGAGCAAGAAGGTCGAGCTGCCCGCCGATCTGCGCTGGGGCCAGAACCGCACCTTGAAGAGCCTGCAGGACCGTGAAGGCCACGAGTTCGACGAGCGCTACGTCAGCCGCGTCGCCGTGGACGCACATGAAGATGCCGTCGAACTGTTCGAGAATGCGGCGCAGGACGCTGACGATGCCCAGGTGAAGGCATTCGCCGCCAAGGTGCTGCCCGACCTGAAGGCCCATCTGAGCATGGCCGAGCAGCTGCAGGAAAGCATGCGCGCAAGCCGCGCCAACGCCGCACCGATGGACCGTCCCGCGCCTGCTGGCGCCGTGCCGCCCGCGCCCGGTACGGGCGGTGGCGCACCGGCACCGGCAAGCCCCAACGGCATGTCCACGACGCCGGGCACGCCCGCCGCGCCGGCGGCATCGGGCACCAACCGCTGATCGCGACTCGTTGACCAGGCCGGCCCTTCGCGGGCCGGCCGTCTTTGCCTGCTGACGCATGACCGATTTCCTGGATCTCCTGCAGTGGCCTGCCATGGTCTTCACCGTGGTGGCGGCCTACCTGGTTGCCTCCTCGCGGCCGACGCGACGCAATGTCGGCTTCTGGCTCTTTCTGCTCAGCAATGTGCTCTGGGTGGCCTGGGGGATTCCGGCATCCGCATACGCCGTGGTCACGCTGCAGTTGTTTCTTGCCGCGCTCAATCTGCGCGGCCTCTTCAAGACCAAGGCGCAAGAGGCCGAGCCAGGCGCCGCGGTATGATGGTCCGACCATCGCCAACCTGGGAATGCCCATGACCCGTCTGTCCCGTATCCTGTTGATGAGCGCGCTCTGCACGGGAATGGCCGCGCCTGCCGCGTACGCGCAAGGCAGCGGTATCCCGCATCTGAAGACCAATCCCAAGTGCGAAGTGCCGTTTCCGACCGAGGCATTCCAGAATGCGCCGGCCGGCTTCAACGGTGAAACCCTGGCCGTGCTGTCGTTCACCGTGAAGGGCGAGTTCCGCAGCGCCAGACTGTTGCGCACCTCGGGCAACGACGACCTGGATCGCGCTGCGCTGCGTGCCGCCGTGGGTGCGCGTTGCGAGGCGCTGGGCGACACGACCGATCCGCAGCTGCAGGACGCCCTGATCGGCATTCCGTATGCATTCACGTTCGACAACAGCCGCGGCGCGGGCCCTGCACAGACCCTGCCGGTGCGCTGATCGGGCAAATTGCTGCATAGCAACTTGCTTGCGACTGGGCAACTAGGGAAAATACGCGGCTTTGCCGGACGGACACCGCCTTGCGGGCGGTGACGCGGCCACTTCGCGAGCCCCCATGACCCAGCGTATCGTTGACGACGCCCTCGACTATCATCGCCTGCCCACCCCCGGCAAGGTGTCCGTGGTGCCGACCAAGGCCCTGGACAATCAGCGCGACCTTTCGCTTGCGTATTCGCCGGGCGTCGCCTACGCCAGTGAAGCCATCGCCAACGACCCCCACACGGCGCGCCTGTACACGTCGCGCGCCAATCTGGTCGGCGTCATCACCAACGGCACGGCGGTACTGGGCCTGGGCAACATCGGCGCGCTGGCGGCCAAGCCCGTGATGGAGGGCAAGGCGTGCCTCTTCAAGAAGTTCGCCGGCATCGATGTCTTCGACCTGGAAATGGCCGAAGGCGACCCGGACAAGCTCATCGATGCCATCGCCATCCTGGAGCCCACCTTCGGTGGCATCAACCTCGAGGACATCAAGGCGCCCGAGTGCTTCTACATCGAGAAGCGGCTGAGCGAGCGCATGAACATCCCGGTCTTTCACGATGACCAGCACGGCACGGCCATCGTCGCGTCCGCAGCCATCCTGAATGCCCTGTCACTGGCCGACAAGCGCCTGGCCGATGTCCGCCTGGTGTGTTCGGGCGCGGGCGCCGCGGCGATTGCCTGCCTGGATCTGCTCGTGCGTCTGGGCCTGCGCAAGGACAACGTCCTGCTGGTGGACTCCAAGGGCGTGGTGTTCGAAGGGCGCGATGCGAACCTGGAATTCAACAAGTCGCGTTACGCGACGCGTCAGACGGCGCGCACGCTGGCCGATGCGGTCAACGAGGCGGACGTGTTCCTGGGCTGCTCGGCGGCCGGGTTGCTGACGGCCGACATGGTGCGCAGCATGGGCCCCCGTCCGCTGATCCTCGCGCTGGCTAACCCCGAGCCCGAGATCCGTCCGGAAGCCGCCCGCGAGGCGCGTGCCGACGCGATCATTGCCACCGGTCGTTCGGACTATCCGAACCAGGTCAACAACGTGCTGTGCTTTCCCTTCCTGTTCCGCGGTGCGCTGGACGCAGGCGCGAGCCGCATCACGGACGAGATGAAGATGGCGTGCGTGCACGCGATCGCCGGGCTGGCTCGCCAGCCGATTCCCGCGGAAGTGGCCGCGGCCTACCCGGGTCGCACGCTGGCGTTCGGGCCGGAGTACATCATTCCCACGCCGTTCGATCCGCGTCTCATCGTCGAAGTGGCGTCCGCCGTGGCGCTGGCGGCTGCGGATTCCGAGGTGGCGCGCCATCCCATCGCCGATATCGATGCGTATCGGGATGCCCTCGCGCAGGGCCGGTTCACGGCAGCCACTCTGGCCTGATCGGCAGGGCGGCAAACCCGCCCGGCACGTCGCCCGCGGCGTCCGATGGGCGCAACGAGCGCGCGGCGCCCGGGCGCCGATCCCGCCGGTTCAGTCGTGGGGTTCGTCGTCGCCTTCCGCGGGCGGCGGCAGCTCGCGGCCGGCATCCGCGGCCGGGGTGCCGAAACGGGCGATCGGGTCCTCGTCGGGAAGCTCGGCGGCTTCCGCTTCCCAGCGCTGTGTCCAGAAGAACAGGCGGCGCTGGGCTGCATGGCGGGTATGCAGTCGGATGGGGTGGTTCATGCGGGCTCCTTGCCGTGACCGCGCCGCAGCGCAAGACATACTCTAGCCCTTGCAGCATGCCACGGTCCAGGCCTCGGGCCTTTAGGGCCGCACGCCGACTTGCGCCGGCCGCTGCCAGGCTGGCGGGTGCGCTACAGTCACGCTTTGTCCGACTGCCGACTGCTGCCATGACCCACGCTGCCGAATCCGCCCTGCGCGAAACCACCTTGAGTTCCGAGTCGCTCTTTCGCGGCAACTTCCTGGATGTGCGGCGCGATACCGTGCGCCTGCCCGATGGCGGCACGGCGACCCGCGAGTATGTGGTCCACCCTGGCGCGGTGGTCGTGATTCCCCTGCTGGACGACGGGCGCATCGTGCTGGAGCGCCAGTACCGGCACCCGGTGGGCGATGTGCTGTGGGAACTGCCGGCAGGCAAGCTTGACGCGGGCGAAGACCCGCTCGTGTGCGGCCAGCGCGAGCTGCTGGAGGAAACCGGCTACAGCGCCCGCGAATGGGCGCGTGCGGGTCGCATGCACCTGGCCGTGGGCTATTCCACGGAGATCATCCACATCTATTTTGCCCGCGGACTGTCGCTGGGCGCCCAGCAGCTGGACGCCGGCGAATTCGTGGAAGTCCACACGCAGTCGGTGCAGACCTTCCTGGACGGCTGCCGCGATGGCGCGGTGACCGACGCCAAGTCCCTGGCGTGCGCGCTGTGGGTGCAGAACGTCACACGCGGAGACTGGACGCTGGACTGGCAGGCCGCCTGACGCCTGCGTCTCAGGCGGCCGCGCGCATGTGCGTGCGCACCAGATCGCACAGGATCCGGATGCCGGCATCGATCTCGGCGGGCGGATTGAGCGAATAGCTCAGGCGCATCGAGCGCGCGTTGCCGGCCTGCGCATAGAACGCCGGCCCCGGCACGAAGGCCACGTTCGCCCCCAGGGCGCTGGCCAGCAGTGCCGCGCTGTCGCAGCCTGGCGGCAGTTCCACCCAGAAGAACAGGCCACCCTCGGGGCGCGTCCACTGCATGCCGGCGGGCGCGTGGCGCTCGAGCGCGGCGTGCATGGCGTCGCGCCGCTCGCGATAGACGTCGCGTGCGCGCGCCACCTGCGCATCGAACCCCTCGACCGCCACCCGGTACATGGCCATCTGGGCCAGGGTGGAGGTGTGCAGATCCATGCCCTGCTTGAGGAGGACCAGCTTGTCGATCACGCCGCGCGGCGCGCAGATCCAGCCCACGCGCAAGCCGGGGGCCAGGGTCTTGGAGAACGTGCCGCAGTACAGCACGCGGGCCGCTTCGATGCCGCCCGAGCGCGCGCAATCCAGCGCCAGCAGCGAGGGCAGGGCAGTGCCCTCGAAGCGCAGATCCACATAGGCAGCATCCTCGAGCACGACGGCACCCGCGGCCTGGGCTGCAGCCAGGGCGTCTTCACGCTGCGCGAGGGTCAGCGTGTCGCCGCTGGGGTTGGCGAAGTCCGGCACCAGGTACAGCGCCTTGGTGCGGGCCGGCAGGCTGCCGCCCTGCCATTCGACGAGGGTGGGCTCGTACGCGCGAAAGCACTGCAAGGCACCCAGGTAGGTCGGGCGCGCGACCGCCAGCGTGTCGGCAGGGTCCAGCAGGAGCTTGGCGATCAGGTCCAGGCCCTGCTGCGAGCCACCGGTGATCAGGATGTTGTCGGCGCTGCAGTCGACGCCCTGGGCGCGCATGCGGCCCGCGATCCAGTCGCGCAGCGGACCGTAGCCTTCGGTGGCCGAGTACTGCAGGGCACCGCCATCGCGGGCGAGCTCGGCCATGGCCACGGCGAAGGCCTCGCGATCGAAGAGCTGCGGATCCGGAATGCCGCCCGCGAACGAGATCATGCCCGGGCGCTCCAGGACTTTCAGGAGTTCGCGGATTTCGGAGGCCCGCAGGCGGGTGGCGCGCGCGGATAGCGCTTGGGCGATGGCGTCGATCATGGATGGCTGCAGAATGAGGGCGTTGATGCAACGGTATGTTAGCTGGATTGCAGGCCCGCGTGTGCCCATCGAAACCTGCGCGGCATTGCAGTATGCTGTGCGCTTCTTCGGCGGCGTGGCCTTCTGCCTGCCGCCACCCGTCGCCGGCCTGTCTCCAGGTCTCACGGCGGCTTGCGTGAGGCGCCGTGTCCCGACATCCGGCGCGACACGCACGCTTTTGGATGGACACATGACTGCTGCAGACATCGTCCCCTTTCTTCGCGCCTGGGCCGCGAATCCGTTGCAGGTGGCGGCCATCGCGCCCTCGGGTGACGCGCTGGCCGAACTCATGACGCGCGACATCTGTGCGGCGACCGGCCCCGTGCTGGAACTGGGCCCGGGCACCGGCGTCTTCACCCGCGCCCTGCTGTCGCGGGGCGTGCGCGAATCCAACCTGATCCTGGTGGAATACGGCCAGCGCTTCGCACGCCTGCTGGAAGCCCGCTTCCCGGAAGCCGAAGTGCTGCGCATGGACGCAGCCCGCCTGGCACGCGCCGACATCGTCGAGCGCGGCAAGCTGGGCGCGGTCGTGAGCGGGCTGCCGTTGCTGTCCATGCAGCCGCGACAGGTCATGGGCATCCTCGCCGGGACCTTCCCGTATCTGCGTGCCGATGGCGCCTTCTATCAGTTCACCTATGGGCCGCGCTGCCCGGTGCCGCGCCGCATGCTGGACAGGCTGGGACTGCGCGCACAGCGCGTGGGGACGGCGTTGCTGAACATGCCGCCCGCCACGGTGTACCGCATCACGCGACGCGGGCCGCAGCCCATGCATCGCTAGGGATCAGGCGCCCTGGCGACCCGGGCGCCATTCGCCGCGCAGCGCAAAGCCCGCCAGCACGCCGGCCAGGCACGCGACCCCGAAGATCCAGCCCGACAGCGCGCCCGCCATCACGCCCGAGAGCAGGGTGCCGATCGTGCAGCCCAGGGCCACCATCGCACCCCAGCCCAGCAACAGCCCGCCCAGGGCCGCGCGGCCCAGTTCGCGCGCCTGCGGGCGGCGCGGCTGGAAGTCGCCTGACGCGAGCGCGCTGGCGAGCGAGGCACCGACCAGGGCCAGCACGAACACGCCATTGGGTGAGAGCAGGGCTTCCTTGACCAGGGTCGCGCAGCCGGCGAAGCCGTCCAGGCCCGCCAGGCGATCCGGCAGCCAGCCCAGGGCGTGCGTGCCCGTACGGGCAAGGCTGCCCAGTTCGGCGGTCACGCCCAGCGCGAAGGCGCGCAGGTACACGACCACGCCCAGCATGCCGATCAGAAGACCGCCCACGTAGGTCGGCCAGCGACTGCCGAACAGCAGCGAGGCCAGGCCTTGCGGGGCAGGGCGGTCGGGGTCGAACCACGCCGCGCGGTTGCGCCGCAGCAGCCAGCCCGCCAGCAGCGCCAGGGCGATCAGCGAGACGGCCAGCGAACCGCCATAGCCCAGGTGATGCGGCAGCCAGGTCACCGGGGCTTGCTGGATGGCCGTCAGGTACAGCGGATTCCAGGATGCAAAGCCCAGTCCGAACCCGGCCAGCACCCCGAGCAGTGCGACGGGAGCGAGCAGGGAGCCTTCCCCGAGCCGGTACAGGTGGGCGCTGACGCAGGAGCCGGAGATCGCCATGCCCAGCCCGAAGGCGAAACCGCCGGCGGCCAGCACCCAGCTGACCGGGCCGATGTGGGCGCCCGGTGGCAGGCGGCCGGCGGCGGGAATGGGCAGGAAGGCGCCGAACACGGCGTGATAGCCGAGCACCCCCACGATCAGCGCGGCGACGATGCCCAGCAGGCCCCGCGCGTCGCGGCGCTGCACGAAATCGCGGGTGACGCACAGAAAGCAGAAGCGGGAGCGCTGCAGGAAGAGGCCGAAGAGCGCACCGGCAAGGGCCGCGAACGCGAGGGCGCGGCCGTCGCCCGCGCGGCCCGAGAGCCACGCGATGGCCCCGATCCCGACGAGGGCCACCGCCGCCGCCGGGACGGGGTAGGTACGCATGCTCAGGTGTTGCCCCACACGGTGCCCGCCGGGTTGTTGATCGGCGCGCCCACGCTGTTGCCGTACTCGGTCCAGGAGCCGTCGTAGTTGCGGGTGTCGTAACCCAGCAGCTTTTTCAGCGCGAACCAGGAATGGCTGGAGCGCTCGCCGATGCGGCAGTAGGTGATGATGGGCTGGCTGCCATCCACGCCCACGGCGGCATAGATCGCCTTCAGTTCGTCGACCGGCTTGAACGTGCCGTCCTCGGCGACGAGCTTGCTCCAGGTCACGTTCACCGCGCCGGGCACGTGGCCGGCACGCACGGCCAGCTCCGGCACGCCGCTGGGTGCGAAGATCTTGCCCTGGTATTCGTCGGCCGAACGGATGTCGACCAGCTTGGCCTGGGTTTCGCCACGGGCCACGGCCAGCACGTCGGGCAGTCGTGCGCGCAGGCTGTCATCTGCCGCCTTGACCTGGACGTTGCCGGCGGCGTGCGTCGGGGCGGCCGGCGAGACGGCGCGGCCTTCGGCCTCCCACTTCTTGCGCCCGCCATCGAGCAGCTTGACGTTGTCGATGCCGTAGACATCGAACACCCAGGCGCCCCAGGCGGCGAACCAGTTGTTGTTGTCGCCGTAGAGGACGGTCGTGGTGTCCTCATTGATGCCGGCCTGGCGCAGCAGCGCCTGGAAGGCTTCAGGGCTGGCGATATCGCGCTGGACCGGGTCGACCAGATCGGTGTGCCAGCTGAAGTTCACGGCGCCCGGGATGTGGCCGCGTTCGTACAGGCCCGGGTTGACGCTGACCTCGACCACGCGCACGTCGGCGCGATTCAGGTTCTGTTCGAGCCACTCGGTGGAGACGAGCGGGCCCGCGGGCTCTTGCGCCCAGGCGGTGGCAGACACGGCGACCAGCGAGGCAGCGGCGCTGGCGAGAAAACGGCGGATGATCATGCGTGGTGCTCCGTCAGTCACAGGATGAAACGCAAGCTTACGGAGTGGCACGCCCCGCGCGAACGACGCAGATGGCATAAGCATCTGCCCTGCGGGCGGATGGGTATCATGCACGCTGCCTGGATGAGGAGCGGGAACGATGATCGGCTTGATGCAGCGGGTGCGCGAAGCGCGCGTGACCATAGACGGCGAGGTGGTGGGGGCCATCGGCACCGGCGTGCTGCTGCTGGTGTGCGCGCAACCGGACGACGGCGCCGCGCAGACCGACTGGATGCTGGGCAAGGTGCTGCGCATGCGCATCTTCGCCGATGACGAGGGGCGCATGAACCGCAGTCTGCAGGATGTCGGCGGGGGCCTGCTGATCGTGAGTCAGTTCACACTGGCTGCGGACGTGATGCGGGGGAATCGGCCCGGGTTCTCGGGCGCCGCGGCGCCTGCGGTGGCGCGCGGTCTGTACGAGGCGTTCGTGGCGGCGGCGCATGCGGCCCACCCCGTGGTGGCGTCGGGGCGCTTTGGCGCCGACATGCAGGTCGCGCTCGTCAACGACGGGCCGGTCACCATCCCGTTGCGCACCCCGGAGGCGGCACGGCCCTAGCCGCGCGCGGGCGATCCGCCGCGCGCGGCCACTGCCATCAACGGCTCTCGATGATCGTGCGAAAGCCGCCCCAGAACATGCGCTTGCCATCGAAGGGCATGGTCTCGGGACTCATGCCGGCCAGCCGGGGGTCGGCCATGACCTTGGCGTTGATCGCGTCGCGCTCTTCTCGCGAGCGATACAGGATCCAGGCGAAGATCACGGTTTCATGCGGCTCCAGCAGGACCGCCTGCGGAAACGACGTCAGCTTGCCGGGCTGCACGTCGTCGGCCACGCATTCGAAGTATTCCAGCGCGCCATACTCGCGCCAGACTTCGCTCGCCTTGCGTGACATCTCCTGGTAGTCCCCAAGCTTGTCCTTGGGAACGGGAAGTACGAATCCATCGACGTAATGTGCCATCGCGATATTCCTCTGGAGTCAGTCGTTGGCGGTGATCGGCCCATTGATCATCCACGGGGTGCCGAAGCGATCGCGCACCATGCCGAAGCCCTGGGCCCAGAATGTCGGACCAAAGTCGACCTGCACGGTGCCGTCCTGGGCAAAGGCGGCGAAGATGCGCTCGGCGTGGGCCAGCGTGTCGAAGGTCAGGCAGACCGCGGCGTTGGCGATCGGCCCGCACGGCTCCGCCCCGGGAGTGTCGGACGCCATGAAGGCGCCGCCCGGAAAGCGCAGCAGCGCATGCATCACGCGCTGCGCATCCGCGCCCGGCATGTCGCAGCGCGCCTCGGGCGGGGCCTGCGAGTACCGCATCAGCTGCAGCTCGCCGCCGAGCAGGGTGTGATACCAGCTCATGGCGTCGGCACAGGTGCCATCGTAGAAAAGATAGGGTTCGACTTGCATGGACAGCCTCCTCGTGGATGGAAGGGCGTGCAGCGTCAACAGCGCGTGAACACCGATTGTGAACAGCGTCCACAAAAGATAGCATCGCGACTGTCGCCTGTAAACCCGATTCCATGTCAGTCGCTTCGTCCTCGCCGTCCCAGGCCCGCTCGCCGTATGCCGCCACGCGTGGCACGTATCGCCATGGCGATCTGCGCCGCGCGCTCGTGCAGGCAGGGGTGGAGCTTGCGCGCCACGGCGGGCCGGGCGCAGTCGTGCTGCGCGAGACGACGCGCCGTGCCGGCGTGGCGCCGAACGCCGCCTATCGGCACTTCGCCAATCACGAGGACCTGCTGGCCGCCGTGCGGGCCGAGGCGCTGGCCACGGCGGCACGCCACATGGAGGCGCACCTGCCGGTGCGGGCCGGCATGGAAGAGTCTGCCTGGGCCAAGGCCGCGCTGCGCGGGGTGGGCGCGGGCTACCTGCGGTTCGCGCGTCAGGAGCCCGGCCTGTTTCGCGCCGCATTCACCGTGAATTTCCAGGTGTCGCAGGACGTGCCAGCCGATCCGGCCATGGCGGGCGACAGCGGGCGCAATCCATTCCAGCTGCTGGGCGACGCCCTGGACGCGCTGGTGCGAACGGGGCTGTTGCCTGCGCCGCGTCGCGCGGGCGCGGAGTTCCTGGCGTGGTCTGCGGTGCACGGCATGGCGCTGCTGGTGCTGGATGGCCCGCTGCGCGAGGCGCCGGGCGCCAGGCTCGATGCCCTGGCCGACGGCTTGCTCGGCATGGTCGAGCGCGGGCTGACGGCGTGAGCCGCGCTGCGATGCGCGCCACCCATGGCCCGGCTGGCGCCCGGCGCGTCAGCCTGCGGCCCTGCGCGGCCTGTCGTCACGCATGGCCAGGCTTGCCCTTGCGTGGCGTGGACGCCATCTTTTCAAGTTCCTTCTTGTCCATGGAGCTGTACATGGATCTGGACGCGCCCTTGAGCGTGCCGGGCTTCTGCTCACCGCGTTTGGCGGACAGCGCGGCTCCCGCGGCCATTTGCTGGGCCTTCGATCTGGCTGGCATCGTGGTTCCTCCTGGTGGGGTCGGCGCGCCGGCATCCTGTCGGCGCTGCCGGCTCGGGCCACGCAACCGGCATACCGCCGCGCGGCTGGCGCACGCCGCCGGGGGCCATTGAGATGCGGCAAGCCCTGCGACGATTCGTCCTGGCCCTGACGGGCGCCGGTTTGATGGCCGGCTGTGTGGCCCCGGGGCCGCCCAACGCACACCTGGGGGCGCCAGGGACCGAGGCGATGTCGGCCGACCAGTGGATGCAGACGGATTTCAACCGCACCGTGACGGTGGCCATGCAGGCCAACCTGGACAGCCTGTACGTCCTGCTCGACAAGCTGTACAAGCGCAATCCGCGGGAGTGGCGCAAGTCCGGCCGCACGGATCATGCAAGCGCGGTGCAGGCTGCGCGCCTGGCGATCGACATGCGCACGCCGCCGCAGGACCTGGTGGGCCTGCGCGACATCGAACTGCTGGCGGTGTCCCTGGATGCGGACTATCAGGGCGATCGGGTGTTTGCGCTGGTGTACGGGCTGGCCGATACGGTCATCACCGCCCACAACGAGCGCACGCGGATCTATGCGTTCGATGTGCTGAACGGCGCGCATGTGTACAACGCCGCGCGCAACGTCGAAGCCGCTGCGTGGCTGCTGTCGAGCCGGCGCGACGTGCACGGGCGCCCGCTGCTGCTGGCCAACGAGATTTCGCCGGAGTTCGCCAACCTGAGCTTCGAGCGCGAGTTCGGGGCGGTCATCGGCAGGCTGGATCTGGTCTCCAGCCTGCTTGGCGAGAACACCCGCCGCCTTGGCATCAACTACGCGCAGAACCTGCTGTTCTTCGCGTTTCTGCCGGTGCGCTGAGCACCACCGCCCCGACATTGGCTGTCAGGGCGGCGGGGCACACCGTCAGTCGACGGCGTAGGCGATGACGTAGTCACCCGCCTTGGTGCCCAGCGATCCGTGGCCCCCGGCCACCGCCACCACGTACTGACGCCCGTCGTCGCCCACGAAGGTCATGGGTGTCGCCTGGCCGCCGGCGGGCAGGCGTTCCTGCCACAGCTGCTGGCCGGTCGAGACGTCATACGCGCGGATGTAGTAGTCGATGGTGCTGGTGAGGAACGCCACGCCACCCGCGGTCATGATGGGGCCACCCAGGTTGGGCACGCCCATCTTGAAGGGCAGGGGCAGGGGGGATGCATCGCGCACCGTGCCGTTGCGATGCATCCAGGCCACGTCGCCCGTGGTCAGGTCCGCACCCGCGATCAGGCCCCAGGGCGGCGCCTGGCAGGGCAGGCCCAGGGCCGACATGAAGGGATGCAGCTTGACGGCGAACGGCGCACCGAAGTTCTCGTTCAGCGCGGGCAGGCTGTATTCGGGCCGCTCGTCGCCCTGGACGTGCAGCGTCTCGTCGTCCTCGCGCGGCACGAGCTGCGAGACGAAGGCCAGGCGCGTGGGCGTGGCGAACACGATCTGCCGTTGCGGATCGATCGCGACCCCACCCCAGTTGAAGGTGCCGAAGTTGCCCGGATACACCAGCGTGCCTTGCTCCGAGGGCGGCGTGTAGCGGCCTTCGTAGCGCAGACGATGGAAGGCGATGCGGCACTGCAGCTGGTCGAACATCGTCGCGCCCCACATCGAGGCGCCGGTCAGCGGCGGGGGATCGAAGGACAGGGCCGAGCGCGGCTGCGTCGGGGCGGTGAAGTCGCCCGCGGCCGCGCCCTGGGGCACGGGCTCTTCGCGCACCGGCAGCACCGGTTGACCGTTGCGGCGGTCCAGCACGAACAGCTCACCCTGCTTGGTCGGCTGCACCAGCGCCGGGATCACCTCGCCATCGATGGTCAGATCGACCAGGGACGGCTGGGCCGGCACGTCGTAGTCCCAGAGGTCGTGGTGCACCGTCTGGTAGTGCCAGCGCGGCTCGCCCGTGGCCAGGTCCAGTGCCACCACGGCCGACGAATAGGTCTCGGCTTCCGGCGAACGGTTGCCGCCCCATTGGTCCGGCGGCTGGTTGCCCATGGGGACGTAGACCATGCCCAGGGCCTCGTCCACGCTGGAAATCGACCAGCTGTTGGGCGAGTTGGGCAAGTAGGTGCGATCGCCCGTGATCGGCGCCGTGTCGTTCGGGTTGCCCGAATCCCAGTTCCAGACCAGCTCGCCGGTGCGCACGTCATAGCCGCGCACGACGCCGGAGGGCTCGCTGGTGGACACGTTGTCCAGCACGGTGCCGGCCACCACCAGGCGGTCGCGCGTGACGACGACGGGTGAGGTCGAGTACGCGCTGCCTGGCTTGATGAAGGGCATGTTGGCCCACAGGTTGATCTGGCCCGTGCCCTGGCCAAAGTTGGTACATACCGCACCGTCCTCCGGATTGAGCGCGATGACCCGACCATCGGCCGTGGGCATGAAGAGCATCGCCGTGCAGGCGGCGTTGGTCGGGTGGGCGTCTTCCGCCGCGATGGGCTGGCCCGGCTGCGTGAACGCGGTGGCGGGCCCGCTGGCCAGGGCGCCGGTGCCCGGTGCGGCGTTGGTGGGCGCGACACGCTCGCCCTCGGCCGTGCGGTTGCCATCGACACTGTCGGCATCCTGGGCCTGGGCCGACGGGGTGGCGCCGGCGGGTTGGCCCGCGGCCACGGTCGCCGTGGCGTCCGGCCCGCTCGGGGCCGGGCCGTCCTGTGCCTGCGCCGTGGCCGGGGGCGCGCCGTCGGCCGCTTCGGTCGGTGCCGGTGCGGCGGCCGTGCTCAGGGACACGGGCGTGGCGTCAGGCGCCGCACCGCGGCCGTCGTGATACGACAGCCCGCGGCAGGTCAGATGCTGCAGGGCGAGATCACCCTGCACCAGCGGGTTGTAGCGCCACAGTTCGCGGCCCGTCGTGGCCTCCAGCGCGATCACCGACTGGTGCGGGGTGCACAGGAAAAGGCGGTTGCCGACCTTGAGCGGCGTTGCCTGGAACGTGGTCTCTTCGGGATCGCCCGGACGTCCGCGCACATCGCCGGTCTGGTAGCGCCAGACTTCCTTCAGGTTGCTGACGTTCTGGGGATTGATCTGCGTAAGCGGCGAGTAGCGCTGGCCGAACCCGGTGCGACCATAGGCGTGCCACTCGCCCGGCGGTACCGCCGGCGCGCCCGCGTCCTGGTCGGTGGCGGCACTGCGCTGCGGTGGCAGCCGACCTGCGATGGCGTTCGGGTCCGTGAACCACGAGGCCACAGCCACGCCGGCAAAGGCCAGCAGCGCGACGGCCAGCGGGGCACGCGCCAGGACGAGTCCGGGGCCATCGTGCACGACCGGGGCGGGCGCGACGGGCGCATCCGGCACCAGCGGGTCCGCGGACGGCTGGCCGACGGGGACAGCCGGCGCGACGAGCGTGCGCGCGTGCACGAAGGCGCGACGCACCCAGGGCGTCAGCAGCCACAGGCCCAGCAGGAAGGGGATGTCCAGACGCGCCGCCAGCGGCCACCAGTCCAGGCCGGCTTCCCACAGGCTCCAGATCAGGGTCAGGACGAAGAACAGGGTGTACAGCCACAGGCCGCGCACATCCGCTCGGCTGATCAGCCAGCCCGACGCGCCCAGCAGCAGGCCTGCGGGCAGGTAGAACCAGGAGCCGCCCAGAAAGATGAGCCAGAGGCCGCCCAGGGCGAGGAAAAGAGCCAGCAGAATGAAGATGGCCCCCGTGACTGCCAGCAGCAGGGGACGTCGCACGGTGTGCATGTGTGTTTCTCCGCGATACAGCCGGCAACAATCCGGCATGCGCCCTCAGCACGTTTGGTGCCGGCCCCGCTTCAGCGGTGCAGACGGTCCTGCAGCGCCAGCGCGGCGGCGGGTGCGCGCGGCTTGAAGCCGTTGATGAAGAGGACGTACACGTCGCGCGGGGCATGCGAAGGCGCGGCGCTCGACTCCACCCGGGGCAGCTCGCCCGGCACGCCTCCGCGCGCCCAGGTGCGGCAGGCGCGCGCCCAGCCATCGAGTGCGCGCGGCGTGTAGCCGGCCTTGCGGCGCGGGCTGGCTTTCATCAGGCGCGCGTAGACGAAGTCGGTGGTGGTGTCCGCGAACGAGGGGAAGTCGGCCGAGTCGGTGAATACGGTGGCCACCGCGTAGCGACGCGCAAGTGCAAGCCAGTCGGCATGGCGAAAGGTGGCGTGCCGGACCTCGATGACATGGCGCAGTGCGATCCCGTCCTGCGTCTTGGGCAGCAGCTCCAGGAAGGCGCGCATGTCGGCCGGATCCTCGAACGTGTGGGCCGCCGGCAACTGCCACAGGATGGGCCCCAGCCGGTCCTGCAACTCGGTGACGCCCCCGCCCAGGAATCGCTCGACGGCTTCGCCGGCATCCGCCAGCCGCTTGCGCTGCGTCGCAAACCGGGGGGCCTTGACCGAGAAGACGAAGCCATCCGGCGTGGCCGCACGCCAGCCGGCATAGGTGGCGGCATCCACGCTGCGGTAGTAGGTTCCGTTGATCTCGATCATGCCCAGCTGTCGGCTGGCGTGGGCGAGCTCTTCGCGCTGCGGCAGCCCGGCGGGATAGAACTCGCCGCGCCATGCGGGATAGGTCCAGCCGCCGATGCCAACCCGGATAGCCCCGGTCTCGCGCTGGCGCGCCGGGGTCGTCGAGTTGCGTTCTGTCATGGCGCGGTCCTTGCTGGGCCGGGGCCACCCCCGTTATCGTGGGGCATCCATCGCAAGCGGCGCGCCCACCCGCCACGCTGCCCTCGTCCCCCGGAGTCCATCGCCCGTGCCGTCTCGCCTCGTCGTCCCGTTTGCCCTTTCCCTGCTGTGTGTCGGCATGACTGCCCAGGCCCAGACGCCTCCTGCGGCGCAGACGCGCGATGCGTCGGCCTGCCTTGCCGAGTTGCGACGCGATGCGCCGGCCAATGGCGTATCGGTCGCCGACTTCGACCGCCACACCGCGGGCGTCGCGCTGCTGGAAAGCACGATCACCTCGGCGCGCACCCAGCCTGAGCATCGCGACACCTGGTGGGCCTATCTGGCCAAGGCCGTCGACCAGGAGCGCGTGGACCAGGGCGCCGCCGTGCTGGCCGAACAACGCGCCTCGCTCGATGCGATCGGCGGGCGCTTCCAGGTCGACCCGGAAATCCTGGTCGCGATCTTCGGGATCGAGACCAACTATGGCCGCCAGCTGGGCAAGACTCCGGTGCTGGACGCGTGGGTGACGCGCGCCTGCACCGAATCGAACCGGCTGTGGAAGGCCAACGTGTATGCCTCGGTGCGGCTGCTGCGCGATGGGCTGGTGGAGCGTGACAGCTTCGTTGGTTCCTGGAGCGGTGCCTTCGGCATGACGCAGTTCATCCCCACCTCGTTCTATGAGCTGGCCGCCGATGGCGATGGCGACGGTCGCCCGGATCTGTACAACTCGCTGCCCGATGCGCTGGCCTCGACCGCCAACCACCTGCGCAAGCGCGGCGCGCAATGGACCCATGGCCTGCCGCCCGTGGTGGAAGTGCGACTGCCGCCGGCCCTGGCGGGCCAGCTGCCGCAGAGCCCGGACAGCGAGATCCTGCGCCAGGATGACCGCCGTCCGTTTGCACAGTGGATGAGCGCGGGCGTGCGGGCGGCCGATGGCGGCCCGCTGAGCGTGGGGGCGGGGGATGCGCGCGCCTACCTGTTCGCGCCCACCGGCAGCAAGGGACCCATCTTCCTTGCAACCTCGAATTTCGACGCCATATTGCATTACAACCGCTCGCATCGCTATGCCTTGTCGGTGGCGCTGCTCGTGAATCGTCTGGCGGGAGGCGGGGACCTGGCCACACCGTGGCCGACGGATGACCCCGGCCTGTCGCGTGCCGAAATCCGCGAGCTGCAGACCTTGCTGTTGGCGCGTGGCCACGACATCGGCGTGGCCGACGGCATTCCGGGTGCCAAGACCCGGGACGCCATCCGCACCGAGCAGCAGCGCCTGAATCTGCGCGCCGACGGCATCGCGGGCATGAAGGCCCTGGAGGCCATGCGCGCGCAATAAGGGTTGGCACCTTCCCGCTGTGCCGACCTCGCATCGACGTGACGGCTGCTGCGGGCAGCCGGCTTTGGAGGTATGTGCATGAAGAACCCTGACCCCCGTTCCTGGATGTGGTCGGACGCCGTGCAGATGCTGGCGCGTGCCGAGCGCATGCATCGCCAGATGTTCGAGCCGGCACCGCGATCCCGCACGCCCGCGTGGGAGCCGCCGGTGGACGTGCTCGAGACCGAGGACGCCTTGCTCGTGCTGGCCGCCTTGCCCGGGGTCGACCCGGAACACATCCAGGTCAGCATCCATCAGGGGGTGCTCACCATCGAGGGCGAGCGCGTGCGCCCCCCGGAGCTGGCCACCGCCTTCATCCATCGGCTCGAGCTGCCGCAGGGGCGCTTCGCGCGTCGCCTGGCGCTGCCCGCCGGCCGCTTCGAAATCCTGCGTCCCACCGTCGTACACGGTTGCCTGACCATCGCCCTGCGCAAGCTCGGCTGACCGGGGAGAATCCATGACCGAATCGTATTCGCTGTCGCCCGAGCAAGCGCCGGGCGTGACGCAGGCGCCCGCGCACCTGCCCGAACTGGGCCCCAACGAGATCATCGTGCTGCCGGTGCGCAACTTCGTCCTCTTTCCCGGCGTCGTGATGCCCCTGGCCGTCGGCCGGCCGGGCTCGGTGGCCGCCGCGCAGGAAGCGGTGCGCCGCGGCCTGCCTGTGGGCGTGCTGATGCAGCGCGACCCGGAAGAAGCGGAAGTGTCCGTGCTGGGCCTGCACCGCACGGGCACCATCGCCAACGTGCTGCGCTACATCACGGCGCCCGATGGCACGCACCATCTGATCGCCGAGGGCCAGCAGCGCTTTCGCGTCGAGCAGTTCGTGCGCGAACAGCCCTTCCTCGTCGCGCGCGTGCAGCGCATCGAGGAGCCTGACGCAGGCGACTCGCCGGACCTGGCGGCCCGCTTCATGCACCTGCGCGGGCAGGCCGAAGAAGCGCTGCAGTTGCTGCCGCAGACGCCGCCGGAGCTGCTGGCCGCCGTCAACGGTGCGCAGACGCCGGCCGCGCTGGCCGACCTGGTCGCCGCCTACCTGGATGCCACGCCCGACGCCAAGCAGGAACTGCTCGAGACCATCGACCTGACGGTGCGGGTGGACCGGGTGTCACGCCTGCTCGCGCAGCGCATCGAGGTGCTGCGCCTGTCGCAGGAGATCGGCCGGCAGACCAAGGCCTCGCTGGACGAGCGTCATCGCGAAGTGCTGCTGCGCGAACAGATGGCCGCCATCCAGAAGCAGCTGGGCGAAGACGAGGGCAAGGGGCAGGAGCTGGCGGAGCTTGCCGAGGCCATCGGCAAGGCCGGCATGCCGGAGGACGTGGAGAAGGCGGCGCGCAAGGAGCTGCGCCGGCTGGAACGCATGCCCGATGCGGCCGCCGAGTACGGCATGATCCGCACCTACCTGGACACGCTGATCGAGCTGCCCTGGGCCGAGCCCGAGGACACCCGCATCGACATCGAGGCCGCGCGCGGCGTGCTCGATGCCGATCACTTCGGCCTGGACAAGATCAAGCAGCGCATCATCGAGTACCTGGCCGTGCGCAAGCTCGCGCCGCGCGGCAAGGCGCCCATCCTGTGCTTTGCCGGGCCGCCGGGCGTGGGCAAGACGTCGCTGGGCCAGTCGATCGCACGCGCCATGGGCCGCAAGTTCGTGCGCGTGAGCCTGGGCGGGGTGCATGACGAGGCCGAGATCCGCGGCCACCGGCGCACCTATGTGGGTGCATTGCCCGGCAACATCATCCAGGGCATCCGCAAGGTGGGTGCGCGCGATTGCGTCATGATGCTCGATGAGATCGACAAGATGGGCGCGGGCGTGCATGGCGACCCGTCCGCCGCCATGCTCGAGGTGCTCGATCCCGAGCAGAACGGCACCTTCCGCGACAATTATCTGGGCGTGCCCTTTGATCTGTCGCGCGTGGTCTTCATTGCGACGGCCAACATGCTGGAGAACATCCCCGGCCCGCTCCTGGACCGCATGGAAGTGATCCGCCTGGCGGGCTACACCGATGCGGAAAAGCGCCAGATCGCGCGGCGCTACCTGGTCCCGCGCGCGCTGCAGGCCAATGGCCTTGCGCCTGCCCAGGCCGGCGTGGACGATGAGGCCTTGCTGCGCATCATCCGGCACTACACGCGCGAAGCCGGCGTGCGCAACCTGGAACGCGAGATCTCGCGCGCCTTGCGTCACGTGGCCGTGGGCTTTGCCGAAGGGCGCACCGAGCCCGTGACGATCACCGCGGCGCAAGTACCCGATCTGCTGGGTGCCGAACGCTTCGAGGACGAGGTCGCCATGCGCGTGAGCCTGCCTGGCGTAGCCACCGGGCTTGCCTGGACCCCCGTGGGGGGCGACATCCTCTTCATCGAGGCCACGCGCACGCCGGGATCGGGGCGGCTGACGCTGACGGGGCAATTGGGCGAGGTCATGCGCGAGAGCGCCCAGGCCGCGCACAGCCTGGTCAAGTCGCGGGCAGACGAGCTGGGCATCACGCGCGAGGTCCTGGACAAGAGCGACATCCACATCCACGTGCCCGCGGGGGCCACGCCCAAGGATGGACCGAGCGCCGGGGTGGCGATGTTCACCGCGCTGGTCTCGATCCTGACCGGGCGCAAGGTGCGCAGCGACACGGCGATGACGGGCGAGATCAGCCTGCGCGGGCTCGTGCTGCCGGTGGGTGGCATCAAGGAGAAGGTCGTCGCGGCTGCCCGTGCCGGCCTGACCCGGGTCATGCTGCCGGCGCGCAATCGGCGGGACTATGACGACATCCCCGCCGACGTGCGCGATCAGCTCGAGTTCATCTGGCTCGAGCGGGTCGACGATGCGATGGCCGCCGCGCTGGCGCCCGCGGACGCGGCCGAACCCGCCCTGGCGGACGCCTGAGTGGGGGGCGCAGCGCGCTGGTTGCTGACCCCGTCGCAGATGGGGGCGGCCGATCGCGCCACCATCGCGGCGGGCCTGCCCGGCATCGCCCTGATGGCCGCGGCGGGCGAGGCCGTGGTGGCGGCCATCCGCCAGCGCTGGGCGCCGCGCCCCGTGCTGGTGTTGTGCGGGCCGGGCAACAACGGTGGTGACGGCTATGTCGTCGCCGAGAACCTGCGGCGCGCCGGCTGGCCCGTGCGGCTGGCCGCGCTGACGCCCGCGCAGGGCCTGAGCGGTGACGCGGCCACCCACGCGTCCCGATGGGCCGGGACGGTCGAATCGATGGCCGACGTGACGTTGCAGGACACGGCGTTGCTGGTGGATGCCGTGTTTGGCGCCGGCCTGTCGCGGGATTTTGCCGGGCCGCCCGCCCGGGTGATCGGCGAGGCGGTGCAGCGCGGCGTGCCGGTGTGCGCCGTCGATGTGCCCAGCGGCCTGTGCGGGGAGTCCGGCACGGTGCGCGGGGCGGCCTTTGCGGCGACGCTGACCGTGACCTTCTGCTGCAAGAAGCCAGGACATGTCCTGATGCCCGGCCGGGCGCTGTGCGGTGAGCTGGTGGTGGCACGGATCGGCGTCGAGTCCCACGCCGAGGCGGTGGCCATGGCGTCGCCCCTGGCGTGGGAGAACACGCCGGCACTCTGGTCGGCGCGCTTTCCCTGGCCGGCCGTGGGCGGCCACAAATACGGGCGGGGCCACACCGTCGTCCTGGGGGGCGCCCACATGACGGGTGCCGCGCGGCTGGCCGCGCACGCGGCCCAGCGGGTGGGCAGCGGCCTGGTCACGCTCGTGGTGCCCGAGGCCGCGTGGCCCGTTTATGCAGGCGCCATGACCAGCATCATGGTCGAACCGTTTGCCGAGCCTGCGCAGTTCGCGACGGCATTGGACGACGCCCGGCGCAACGCCGTCGTGATCGGTCCCGGGGCGGGCGTGGGCCCGCAGACGCGTGAGCATGTCCTGGCAGCGCTGGCGCGCGAGCGCGCTGCCGTGCTGGATGCCGATGCCATCACGGCCTTCGCGCAGGACCCGGATCGCCTGTTCTCGGCGATTGCCGGGCCCTGCGTGCTGACGCCGCATGACGGCGAGTTCGCGCGGCTCTTCGAGGTCACCGGCGACAAGATTGCACGCAGCCGGGCCGCCGCGCGGCGCAGTGGTGCCGTGGTCGTGCTCAAGGGCCCCGATACCGTCGTGGCCGCGCCGGACGGACGGGTGGCGGTCGCGACCAACGCGCCGCCCACGCTGGCCACGGGCGGCACGGGCGACGTGCTGGCGGGCTGCATCGGCGGGTTGCTTGCCCAACACATGCCGGCCTTCGAGGCCGCCTGCGCCGCGGTGTGGCTGCATGGCGAGGCGGCGCGGCAGGTCGGCCCGGGACTGGTGGCGGACGATCTGCCCCTGGCCTTGCCGGCCGCGTTGCGGGACCTGCGCCGCCGCACCCCCGTGGCCCCTGGCGGGACGTGACGCCGGCACTTGTATACACTGCGTCCTCCAGCTGCGCGCCGCCCGTGGGCGGCGTCGCCGTGCACGCCAGCAGGAGCCCATCATGCGGGAAGCCACTGCCTCCACCGAGGCGAATCCGTCCAGCCAGGTCACGCAGACCGTGCGCGCCCAGTTGGGGCTGCGCGAACTGATCCTTGAAGGCGAGCTTGCCTCCGGAGCCCGGATTTCCGAGCTCTGGGTCGTCGAGCGGCTGGGCGTCTCGCGCACGCCGGTGCGCGCGGCCTTGCTGCGCCTGCAGGAAGAAGGTTTCCTCGAGCCCATTCCCTCGGGGGGCTTCGCGGTGCGCTCGTTCACCGAAGCCGACGTCTGGGACGCGATCGAGGTGCGCGGCACGCTGGAAGGCCTGGCCGCACGGCTGGCGGCCGAACGGGGCGTGCCCGCGCGCACCCTGCGCGACCTGCAGTCGTGCGTGACCGAGATCGACGGCATCCTGCGGGAAGGGCTGACCGAGGCGCGCTTCTCGCAATACATCGAAGTCAACGAACGCTTTCACCGCCTGCTGGCGGGTGCGTGCGGCAGTCCGGTGGTCGAACGCCAGATCGAGAAGGCCACGAGTTCGCCGTTCGCCTCGCCCAGCGGCTTCGTCATGGTCCAGTCGATCGCCCCGGACGCGCACGAGGTGCTGGTGCTGGCGCAGGCCCAGCATCGCGCCGTCATCGAAGCCATCGAGCAGCGCGAGGGTGCGCGCGCCGAGGCCCTCATGCGCGAGCATGCGCGCATCGCCCATCGCAACCTGAAAAGCGCCTTCGACAGCCAGAAGGCCATGACGCGCCTGCAGGGTGGCAACCTCATCCGCCGCGCCGCGCGCTAGTGGTCTGTATACACGGAGCTGTCAGAACCTAGGGATTTCCCTAGAAATGGCGGGTTGTTGTCGAGATTTTCAGGCTTCCTGTATACACTGTGTATCCATGGGGTGCGGTGATGCCGCGCCCACACCTCTGACGATGATGTGACGCGGGTGCCAGCGGCTCCCGCCATGGAGAACGTGACATGTTTCCGAAGAACGCCTGGTACGTCGCCTGTACACCTGACGAGATCGAGGGCAAGCCCCTGGGTCGCCGCATCTGCGGCGAGAAAGTGGTCTTCTTCCGCGGTCCGGACGGCGCGGTTGCCGGGCTCGAAGACTTCTGCCCGCACCGGGGCGCACCGCTGTCGCTGGGCTTCGTGCGCGAAGGCCAGCTGGTCTGCGGTTACCACGGCCTGGCCATGGGCGCGAACGGGCGTTGCGCCAGCATGCCGGCGCAACGCGTGGGCGGGTTTCCTGCCGTGCGCAAGTTTCCCGTCGTCGAGCGCTACGGCTTCATCTGGATCTGGCCGGGCGACCCCGAGCTCGCCAACCCGGACGAGATCCACCACCTCGAATGGGCCGACAATCCGGCCTGGGCTTACGGTGGTGGGCTGTACCACATCGCCTGCGATTACCGGCTGATGGTCGACAACCTGATGGACCTGACGCACGAGACCTACGTCCACGCGTCCAGCATCGGGCAGCCCGAGATCGAGGAGGCGCCCCCGGTGACCAAGGTCGAAGGCGAGACGGTCGTGACGAGCCGCTTCATGGAAGGCATCATGCCGCCCCCGTTCTGGGCCGCGGCCTTGCGCGGTAACGGCCTGGCGGACGACGTGCCGTGCGATCGCTGGCAGATCTGCCGTTTCACCGCACCCAGCCACGTGATGATCGAAGTGGGCGTGGCCCACGCGGGCAAGGGCGGCTACGATGCCGATCCGCAGTACAAGGCCTCCAGCGTGGTGGTGGACTTCATCACGCCGGAAACCGAGACCTCGATCTGGTACTTCTGGGGCATGGCGCGCAACTTCAAGCCGCAGGACGCCGAGCTCACGGCGACCATCCGCGAGGGCCAGGGCAAGATCTTCGCCGAAGACCTGGAGATGCTCGAGGCGCAGCAGCGCAACCTGCTCGCCAACCCGCAGCGCCGCATCCTCAGCCTGAACATCGATGCGGGCGGCGTGCAGTCGCGCCGCATCATCGACCGGTTGATCGCCAAGGAGCAGGCGGCCCAGGCTGCGCCCGCCGCCGAGGCCGTGCCGGCCTGAGCGGCCCGGCGCTGCGCCGAGTGGCCACGTCCGCGCGGGCCGCATCACCCCCAGGGGCGACAAGGTCCGCGCACGGGCTCGGGTAATATCGGCGCAAACCGGCGGCCAGGTAGCGCCGCCATCCAGGTCGCGTCGCGGCCTGGCGTATCCGAGCGAGACAACATGAAAGTCCAGATCAAGAAAAAGTCCGACGCTGCCGTCGATATCTGTGCGTTCGAGCTGGCCGATCCTCAGGGCGCATCGCTCCCGGCCTTTTCTGCCGGCGCCCACATCGACGTGCTGCTGGGCGAAGGCGTGGTGCGCCAGTATTCGCTGTGCAATCATCCGGATGACCGCGACCGCTATCTGATCGGCGTCCTGAAGGACCCGGCGTCACGCGGTGGCTCGGTCGCCATGCATGCCCTGCGCGAAGGCGATGTGATCGAGATCAGCGAGCCGCGCAACCACTTCCCGCTGCATGCCGGGGCCGAGCACTCGGTGCTGCTCGCCGGGGGCATCGGGATCACGCCGGTCCTGTGCATGGCCGAGCGCCTGGCGCACATCGATGCCTCGTTCGAGCTGCACTACTGCACCCGGTCGCCCGAACGCACGGCATTCGCCGACCGGCTGCAGGCCCCCGGCCTGGCCGCCTGTTCGCGCGTCTATCACGACGCGCTGCCCGAGCAGGGCAAGCTCGACCTGGCGGCCGTGCTGGCCGGGCCGCAGCCGGGCCGGCATCTGTATGTGTGCGGGCCCACGGGGTTCATCGATGCGGTGCTGGCCGCGGCCAAGGCCGCCGGGTGGGCCGATGACAACGTGCACCGCGAGTATTTCGGCAACGTGGTCCAGGCCAGCGCCGATGACGGCAGCTTCCAGGTGAAGGTATCCAGCAGCGGCCAGGTGATTGCCGTGGGTGCCGAGCAGACCATCGTCCAGGCCTTGAGCGACGCCGGCATCGATGTGCCGATCTCGTGCGAGCAGGGTGTATGCGGCACCTGCCTCACCCGCGTGCTGGCAGGCGAGCCCGACCATCGCGATCTGTATCTGACGGATGAGGAAAAGGCGGCGAACGACCAGTTGCTGCCGTGCTGCTCGCGCTCCAAGTCGCCGGTGCTGGTGCTGGACCTGTAGATATCGAGCGGTCACGGCAGACATGACAACGGGCGGCCTTGCCGCCCGTTGTCTTTTGCGCCTGCGGGGCAGGTGGCGCGCGGCCTGGGCGCTGCCGTGGGCCTGGGTGGGCGGCGCGGCAGCGCGTGACCTCGCGCCAGACCGGCGCCCGCGATCAGGTCTGCTCGAAGCGATCGAATCGACGTCCCGTGTGCAGCGACTCGGTGATGATGTCCGTCACGCGCGCGGCGGGCGGGCCATGGCGCATCCATTCCAGCATCTGGTCGATCTGGTCCGGGGTGCCCTGCAGCAGGGCCTGGACCGTGCCATCGGCCTCGTTGCGCACCCAGCCGGTGACTTTGATGCGGTGCGCCTCGCGCACGGCGCTGGCGCGGTAGCCCACGCCCTGCACCTGCCCGGTGACGCGCACATGCAGGGTTTCGAGGCTGGCGTCTCGGGTATGGGGTTTCATGGCTGGCGCTCCGCGCTGTCAGCGCCGGAAGCCGCCGGCGTGGCGCCAGGGGGCACGGCTGCGGCCGGGGCCGGTGCGGCGGGCGCCGGGCGGGCGATGGGCGAGGGCGCTGCAGTGGACGCAGGTGCGATGCCGGCGCCCGCC
>JAAIGF010026544.1_pt1 | contig 40187 bp, 29 predicted proteins | sample 6487441 | NCBI WGS metagenome assembly JAAIGF01 (sample SAMN13974129, study PRJNA590717) | phyllosphere metagenome | biome: pepper field; feature: multiple bacterial spot infested pepper fields; material: pepper leaves; isolation source: leaves from pepper fields | host: Capsicum annuum ...
GACCTGCTGATCGAACCGGAACTGCTGCAGAAGATCTGGATCCTGCGCAAGCTGCTGCATCCGATGGATGAAATGGCCGCGATGGAATTCCTGCTGGACAAGATGAAGAACACCAAGTCCAACGACGAGTTCTTCGGTTCGATGAAGCGCTGATCCATCGAACAGACAAAGGCCCCGCATCCGCGGGGCCTTTTTCGTTCCGGCACGGGCACCGCCATAATGACGCGCCCTCCTCCACTCTCTCCCTTCCCCCATGCGAATCCTCCTGCTGCTGGCCAGCCTGCTTGCCCCCGCCCTGCTGTCGGCGGCACCCCGCGATGTGCACCTGCAGGAAGGCGACCTGCTGTTCGTCACCGCCGCCGCCACCGGCCTGAGTGGTGCCATCGATGAAGCAACCGCCCGCCAGGATGACGTCCGTTTCGATCATGTGGCACTGGTGGCCGATGGCAGCACGGGCCAGACCGTGCTTCATGCCGACGAGCTGGGTTCACGGGAGCAGGCGCTGTCCGGTTTCCTGGCAGACGCACGCCGCAAGCATCGCCAGGTAGTCGCATACCGCCTTGTTCCCGCCTACCAGCCGGCGGTGGCCGATGCGGTGGCCACCGCGCGCACGCTGCTCGGCAAGCCCTACAACGCCACGTACGTGCCGTCCGAGGACAGCTACTACTGTTCGGATTTCATCGAACGCGCGTTCCGCGCGCGTCACGTGTTCACCCTGCAGCCGATGAATTTCCGCAACCTTCAGACCGGGCAGATGTCGCCCTACTGGACGGAGTTCTACCGCAGCAGGGGGATGGAGGTGCCACAGGGGATGCCCGGCACCAACCCCAACGACATGGCCGCATCGCAGGCCTTGCAGCGGGTGGGCGTACTGTCTCCGGCAGCGCGGCCGCCGCAGGCGGCGGACGTCATCCCCTAGTCGTGCTGCGCCGCGCCGTGGCAAGGTGACGCCGTCGTTGCACCATCGGCACGCCAGCCGGCCCTGCAGCGTGCCCTTCATGGAGAGTTGCCGCAACCATGCGTAGTCGAATCGAAGATGTCGCGGCCGCGGCAGGGGTGTCCATCAAGACGGTATCGCGCGTGCTCAACCGGGAACCCAACGTGCGCGAGGAAACCCAGGCACGCGTGCGCGAGGCGGTTGCACGGCTGGGCTACAAGCCCAACCCGTCCGCGCGCAGCCTGGCGGCCCAGCGTTCCTACGCACTGGCGCTGGCCTACAACAATCCATCGCGCAACTACCTGATGGAAATCCAGAGCGGCATGCTGGAAGCCTGTCATGCCAACCACTACAACCTGCTGCTGGGCCCTGTGGGCATTGGCCGCCACGCGCTGCCCGACCTTGCTGCGATGTTCGAGAACTCGCGGCCCGATGGCGTGCTGCTGATTCCGCCACTGACCGATGATGCTGTCGTGCGCGCGTACCTGGAAGACAACGAGGTGCCATACGCATGCATTGCGCCGCGCGACCTGCAGGGCTGCATCGGCGTGCGCATGGACGAGACTACGGCGGTGGTGGAACTGATGCGGCACCTGATCGCCCTGGGGCATCGCCGCATCGGCCATATCCGGGGACCGCGCACGCACGGCGCTCGGCAATGGCGGCATGCCGGGTATCGCCAGGCGCTGCGCGAAGCCGGCATCGCCTACGATCCGGAACTGGTGGTGGAGGGCCGGTTTTCCTACGAATCCGGCCTTGCCGGGGCCAGCACGCTGCTGGGCCTGCAAGACCCGCCTACGGCGATCTTCGCCGCCAACGACGACATGGCCGCCGCCGTGTTCCGGATCGCCGGGGAACGCGGCCTGCGCGTGCCGCGCGACCTGTCGGTATGCGGCTTCGACGATACGCCTATCGCCAGCCATCTGTTCCCCGCTCTGTCCACCGTGCGCCAACCCACCGCCGACATGGGCCGGCTGGCCACGCAGCAACTCATCGAACGCATTGGTTCACCCGGTGCGGGCCGCATGATCACGATGGAGCACGCGGTGCTGGTGCGTGAATCCACCGCTGCGCCGCGACGACCTGGAAAGTAAGCACGGCGGGCACACGTCGGCCACTTGGTTGTCCAGCGCTGTCAACCGCACGGCCCGTGGTTATGGCACCGCTGATTTCCGGCTGCGCAGATTCATTCTGCATCGCAGCACACAGCGCTGCATTTTCCAGTTCGGGATGAGCCGGAGCAGCTGCCGGCAAACCCCCCGCGCGGCAGCGCTTTACATTGCGCCATACGGATTGTGCCTGCATTCAGCCTGACCGGGACGGCGTGCCGCCCCGGCCAGCTTCCCTTGCGTTTGTTGACAACGCTGTCAACGTGCACCCAAATCGCAGCCGCGAATGCAGTCCAAGCCACTGCCGCTGAACTCAAACCCGCTGTCCGCACTCCCTGGGGAGGGATCTCAAATGAGCAAGTACAAGGCCGTACCCCGCAAGTCGATGCTTGCGTCTGCACTGGTGATGGCCATCGCCGCGCCCGCCTGGGCGCAGGATGCCGTGACCCGCGATGCGCCTGGAGCGCAGGCACCCGCTGGCGACCCTGCCACACTGGATACGGTGGTGGTCACCGGCATCCGCGGCAGCCTCACCTCGTCGATGAATCTCAAGCGCGACAGCCAGGGCGTGGTCGATGGCATCGTCGCCGAGGACATCGGCAAGTTCCCGGACACCAACCTGGCCGAGTCCCTGCAGCGCATCAGTGGCGTGTCCATCGACCGCACCTCCAGCGGCGAAGGCTCCAAGGTAACGGTGCGTGGTGTCGGACCTGACTACAACCTGGTGCTGTTCAACGGGCGCCAGATGCCGGCCTCCAACCTCGGCCCCGGCGGTGGTGGCGTGTCCGGTTCGCGCTCGTTCGATTTCGCCAACCTGGCCTCCGAATCCATTTCCGCCGTGGAGGTCTACAAGACCGGCCGCGCCGACAACCCCACCGGTGGCATCGGCGCCACCATCAACGTCAAGACACTGCGCCCGCTGGACGCCGAGCCGGTGGTCAGTGTCGGCCTGAAGGCGGTCAACGACAGTTCCAACGGCAATCTGCCGCGCACCCTGCAGGGTTCGGACTTCACCGGCGAAATGTCCGGCATCTTCAGCAACACCTACGCCGATGGCCGTTTCGGCGTCGCGCTCAGCGCCAGCCACCAGGAACGCGATTCCGGCTTCAACCAGGCCACCGTGGCCGAGGGCTGGGCCACGATGCGGGGCGACGACACCACGGACTGGCGCGCACTGCCGCAGCCGGGCCAGGGTTATTCGGACCGCATCCAGAACCGTCCCGGTGCGGACGATGTCTACGGCCGCCCGCAGAACACCGCCTACAACGTCAACGGCGTGCAGCGCCAGCGCACCAATGCCCAGGCCACCTTCCAGTGGATGCCTGCCGACAACGTGACCACCACGCTCGACTACATGCACGTTGAAAACAAGGTGCAGCAGCAGCGCAGCGAACTGTCGGTGTGGTTCAACTACGGTCCCGGCGACAGCATCTGGACCAATGGCCCGGTCGCCGCGCCGATCATCTACTCCGAGGACATGGAGTATTCGGATCTTTCCATGGGCGGTGCGAAGCTGGCCACCAAGAACACCATGGATTCGCTCGGCTTCAACGTGGAATGGGAAGTCAACGATTCGCTGGACCTCTCGTTCGATTACCACAACTCCACTGCCGAATCGCAGCCCGACAGCCCGTATGGTTCGGCTGGCGTGCTCGGCGTGGCCGCCTACGTGCGCGGCAAGACCACCGTGGACTACAGCGGCGACCTGCCGATCATCAATGTCGAGCTGCCGCCGGGCGTGACCCAGGTGGAAGCCTCCGACGCACTGGTTACCGGCTCGGTATTCCAGAACAGCTACAACAAGTCCGAAGTGGAACAGTTCCAGGCACGGGGTCGTTTCCGCTTCGCGGATTACTCCGCCTTGGACTTCGGCGTCGGTTCCACCGAGGTTGAGAACCGTTCCGCGTCGGCCATCATGCAGCGCGACAGCTGGGGCGGCGTCGGCACCCCAGCCGACTACGATGACAGCATCTGGTACGCCGATGACATGGGGCGCTACTTCAAGGCGTTCTCCGGCCATAACGATCCACGCCTGACCGGTCGTTTCCTGGTGTTCGATTTCGACCGCCTGATCGACCGCGCGGCGCAGGTCGGCAGTGCTTCGGATCCGGCCTGCCCCACCTGTTACCGGGCACCGACCGAGTACAGCGAGGACATCCGCACCACGGAGAAGTCACGCAGCGCCTATCTGCAGTACCGCACCACCTTCGACTGGAACATGCCGCTGAACGTGGCCGTCGGCGTGCGCTACGAGAAGACCGAGGTCGAATCGCAGGCACTGGTACGCGTGCCCACCGCCATCAACTGGGGCTCGGCCAACGAGTTCAACATCGAATACGCCAGTGAAGGCGCGATGGTGGGCGGCAAGGGCGACTACGATTACATCCTGCCGAACGTGGACCTGAAGCTGGACATCAGCGACGCGCTGGCGCTGCGCGGCAGCTACAGCCGCAGCATCGGCCGTCCGGGCTGGACGCAGATCCAGAGTGGCCAGAGCCTGGCCAGCATCGTGCGTACCCAGGGCGGCTCCGGTTCACGCGGCAACCCGGGCCTGGAACCGCTGCTTGCGGATAATTTCGACCTGTCGCTGGAGTGGTACTACGGCGAGGCCAGCTATGCCTCGGTGGGCTTCTTCCGCAAGAACATCAAGAACTTCATCAGCGATACCATCGCGCGGGAAGAGCCAGGCAGCCTGCACACCCCGGTGGGCGGCGCGTACTGGAACGAAGCGCTGGCCGTAGGAGGCTGCGGCACGACGGACATGCCGTGCATCCGCGATTACATCTTCACCAACTTCAATGGCTCGCCCGGTGTCACCTATACCGGCACCAATTCGGCCGGGCAGATGACCGGCAGCATCATCGGACAGCCCGGTGACCCGGTGGCCGGCTTCGACATCACCCTGCCCGCCAACCAGCGCTCGGATCATCTGGACGGCTGGGAAGTGAGCCTGCAGCATCTGTTCGGGCAATCGGGCTTCGGTCTGGCGGCAAACTACACCAAGGTGAAGTCCGGGCTCACCTTCAACAACCTGAGCCTGGGCGACCAGTACCCGATGATCGGCCTCAGCGATTCGGCCAATCTGGTGGCGTTCTATGACAAGAACGCGTGGCAGATCCGTGCCGCGTACAACTGGCGTGACAAGTTCCTCAACGGCATCGGCGGCCAGGGACCAAACCCGAACTACACCGAAGCCTACGGCCAGCTGGATGTGAACATCAGCTACGCTGTGACCGAGCAGCTGTCGCTCAGCCTGGAAGGCATCAACCTCACCGACGAGACCATGCGTACCTACGCCCGCCACAGCAACATGCTGCGTTACGCCACCCAGACCGGGCCGCGTTACATGTTCGGCGTGCGTTACCGGTTCTGAGCGGGGACGGAAAGGCAACGTGCTTCCCACCGCCGTACCCATCGAAGAAGTGGTCGATCTGGACCCGCAACGGCTGGCCGACAGCCTGCGCGGGTGGACCACGCCCAAGGTGGTACGCGGGCTGGTGGAAGCATGGCCGATGGTAGCGGCCGGCCGGCGTTCGGCGGCCGCTGCCGTGGCCTACCTGAAACAGTTCGACCACAGCGGCATGCCGGTCACCGCCACTACCGCGCCACCGCAGGCGCAGGGGCGGGTCTTCTACAACGAGGACATGACCGGCTTCAATTTCCGGCGCGAGCAGGTACCTCTTGGCGTCGCGCTGGATACGCTGCTCAAGTACGGCGGTGCGGCCAGCGCGCCGTCGATCTACGTGGCCTCGACCACGCTGGACAGCTTCCTGCCCGGCTTCCGTGCTGACAATACGCTGGATATCGGCGTGGCCGACCCGCTGGCCAGCATCTGGATCGGCAGTCCATCACGCATCGCCGCGCACCAGGACGTACCGGACAACCTGGCCTGCGTGGCTGCCGGGCGCCGCCGCGTCACCCTGTTCCCGCCCGAGCAGGTGGACAACCTGCATGTCGGGCCGCTGGATTTCACACCGGCCGGCCAGGCCGTCAGCCTGGTGGATTTCGCCGCCCCGGACCTGCAGCGCTTTCCGCGCTTCGCCGATGCCATGCAGCATGCCCAGGTAGCTGAGCTCGGCCCCGGCGATGCGGTGTTCATTCCCTCCCTGTGGTGGCACCACATGGAAGGCCTGGAAGCGTTCAACGTGCTGGTCAACTACTGGTGGCGGCCGGTACCGGCATGGATGGATGCGCCGATGAACGCCCTTATGCTGTCCGTGCTGGCGCTGCGCGAGCTGCCGCCGGCGCAGCGCAAGGCCTGGCAGGCGATGTTCCGGCATTACGTCTTCGAGGTCGATGACACCACCACCGCGCACATTCCCGCGCACGCACGCGGGCTTCTGGCGCCACTGGACGAAGCGGCCGCTGCGAACCTGCGGGCAGTGCTGAGGCGGCGGCTGGAGCGCTGAGCAGCCCTCGATACCCTGAACCCCTGCGGTTTTGATCGCCTGTCTGTTTTGGCCATAATGGGGCCGCAGTTTCCCCACTTCGCGTGAAGCCCCCAGCGCGCGTCTACCGACCCGCTGTCGTTCCAACCGATGATCCGGGTGGACCGACCTCCAGCCCGACTGCCTGATGCTTTCCATACCGACACGCCTCAACCTGGGCAAGCTGATCCTTGCCCTCGCGCTGCTGAGCGCCATCGTCACGCTGGCCAACACACTGTTCGCCAGCCATCGCGTACAGCGCGACCAGTTGATCGGCAACACGCTGGAATCCAATCGCGTGTACGCCAACAAGCTCGCAGAAACAACGCAGAACTTCGTGCTGGGCGCCCAACAGCAGCTGGCCTACACGGCATCGTTGCTCGGCAACCGTGGCATGGAGCCCGGGCGTGCGCAGGACGAGGCCAGCCGGCTGCAGCTGCAGACCAACAGCTTCAATTCCGTGCTGGTGGTGGACGAGACCGGACGGGTGCAGGCGACGTCGCCGCAGACCCTCCACCTGAAGGGCGAAACGCTGAAGAGCGAAGGCAACCGGGCGGCGTTGGAACGTCGGCAGCCCATGGTCAGCGATCCCTACGACACCACGACCGGCAAGCTGCTGATCGCTCTTTCGCATCCGATATTCGATTCGCAGGGCGTCTACCGCGGCTATGTCAGTGGCACCATCTACCTGCGCCAGCGCAGCATCCTGCAGAGCCTGCTGGGCACGCACTATTACCGCGATGGCTCCTACCTGTACGTGGTGGACCGCAACGGGCGCCTTCTGTATCACATCGATCCGCAACGGGTAGGCACCCATGCGCCGGACAATCCGGTGATCCAGGCGGTGGTGAGTGGCCAGCGCGGAGCAGACCAGGTCATCAACAGCCGCGGGGTGTCCATGCTTGCCGGCTACGCGCCGGTGCCCGCCACCGGCTGGGGCATCGTTGCCCAGCGGCCAACCGCCGCAACATTGAAACCGTTGTCGCAGCTCATGTCGTCGGTCATCTGGCGATCCATTCCGCTGGCCGTTCTTGCCCTGCTGCTCACCTGGTGGTTCGCGCGGCGCATTTCGCTGCCGCTGTGGCAACTGGCGCGCAATGTGCAGGAAGGCGATACCGGCCGCGCCATTTCCGACGTCGGTGGCATCCGTGCCTGGTATTACGAGGTCGCCCAGCTCAGGCAGGCCGTGCTGTACAGCCTGACCGTGCTGCAGGAACGCATCGGCACGCTCAGCCGCGCCAGCAGCACCGACCCGCTCACTGGCCTGCTCAACCGCCGTGGACTGCAGCAGGCGCTGGAGACATGGCGCGTGCAGGGCGTGTCATTCGCGATCCTGGCGATGGACATCGACCGTTTCAAGACCATCAACGACCGGCATGGCCATGCGGTGGGCGACCAGGTCATCGTGCACATCGCCGAGCAGATGCGTTGCCATTCACGCGAAGGTGATCTGCTCTGCCGCAATGGTGGGGAGGAATTCCTGCTGCTGCTGCCGACCACGGATGCTGACGATGCTCTGCTGATCGCCGAGCGCCTGCGCCGGCAGATCGCCGCTGAGGTACTGCCGGTCGTCGGCCATGTCAGCGTGTCGCTGGGCGTGGCCCACTACCCCACCTTCGACAAGGATCCGGAACAGGCACTGCGCATGGCCGACAAGGCGCTGTACATGGCCAAGGAACAGGGCCGCGACCGCAGCGTGGTGTATCCCTGGCAGAACAGCTAGAGCCGGCATGTGCCGGCTCCAGCGGCCGCGCTATCCGCCCAGAGGCGTGAGCAGTTTCGGGCCCTTGTCCACGCCTGCCATGTACACGCCGCCTTCGGGCAGGGCATCGGCGGAGGCATCGTCCGCCGCCGATCCGACATCCCATGAGGGCTTCTGCCGTGGACCGGGGATGTAGGCCTGCCAGCGCCCATAGGTATCCGGCACACCGCCGCCGTGGGTGATCCGGAAGGTCACCGGCACGCGCACGGTCCAGGAAGGCTCATCGACGTGCTCGCCGGTGGTGGGCGGTCGGAAGGACCAGCGCCTGGCGGCATCGATGGAGGCCTTGGCCAGTCGATCACGCACCCGCTCCATCTCCTTTGGCAAGCCGACCATGTAGAGGTTGACCTGCTCGGCAGCAATATTGGCAACGCTGCCATCGCGCCCGACCTGGATGAGCAGCAGTACTTCGCCGGCTCCGCCACGATTGAAGACGTCACGCGGATACCGCGGCGGCGTCATATTGTCGTACACGACTTCACTGCTCGCCGTGGCATCGTAATTGCGGAAACTGGCACTGCGCAGCTCCACCTCCATGCCCCGCTCCGGCGTCGATCTCGCAACCAGGCGCAGGCTGACCGGCGTGCGCGCAGGCACTGCCACGCCGTCACGCATGATCGGCTCGAAACACCACTGCGCCACCTGCTTCTGCACGAAGTCCCGCAGATAGGCCTCCACCTTCGCTTCGTCGCGCAGCCTGAAAGCCTCCACCGAACCCGTTGGCGAAATATCGATGGTGCCGGTCAGCATCATGCTGGCTTCCGCCTGGGCACGCGTAGCCGTGACACTCTGCGCTGCACCCTCCAGCGGCAGCAGCAAGCCACCACCTGCCAGGGCCAGCATCAATCCAGAGAGAACATAAGACCGCATCGCACCTGCTCCTTGTGAACGGACCGCCAGCCTACCACTGCACCGCGTGGATCATGCCAGGCGGTGCCGGCCCGCATAGGGCGGCGTATCGGGGTAATCGCCACCCGCGAAGCGCTGCTGCAGGCCGCGCCACCACGCCGGATCGAACAGGTGTCCGAAATGCTCGCGCACGGCCGCCAGTTCGCCGGCGGGCAGCCCCATGAACGGCCCGAAACGTTCCGGAAACACATCACGCGGGCCCACGTGGAACCATGGCTCATCGGCCAGGGCTTCTTCTTCGCTCCGCGGTGCCGGCCAGTGGCGAAATACGCAATCGCTGACCAGACACAGTTCGTCGTAATCGTAGAACACCGCGCGCCCATGGCGCGACACACCAAAGTTCTTGGGCAGCATGTCGCCGGGAAAGATGTTGTTGCGGGCCATGTCGGTGATGGCCTGCGCATAATCCAGCACCGCCGCACGCACTGCCGTCGGCCCCTGTTCGCGCAGGTACAGGTTCAGTGGCCGGAATCGTCTCTGCACGTAGCAGAGCGTGATCTCGATGTCGTCGCCAACCCTGCGCACGCTCTGCGCACACTGCTCCAGCAGTTCCTGCAGCAGCGCTGGCGCGAAGCGGGCAGCCGGAAAGCGCAGGTGACGATAAGGCTGCGCATCCAGCAGGCGCCCTACGCGGTCCAGGTTGAAGACCAGTGCATACTTCTCCTCCACCTGTGCGCGCGACATCGCCTTGGGCCAGGCGAAGCGGTCGCGGATCAGCTTGAACACCAGCGGATAGCTGGGCAGCGTGAAGACTGCCATCACCATGCCGGGCGTGCCTTCGGCGTGTACCAGCTGCTCGCTGGCCTGCTCGCGGAGGTGACTGAAGAACGTGCGATAACGCTCCGTCTTGCCCTGCTTGGCGCGTCCGAGCACGGTATAGATCTCATCTACCGGCTTGCCGGGCAGCAGGCTGCGCAGGAAGACCACCGCATCGCCCACGGTATGCAGATCGGCCTGGAAGTAGCTGCGCGACACACCGAACAGATGTGCCACATCGCGGCGATGGCTGAGCACAGCGTCGGCCCGCAGGCCTTGCCCATCGTTCACCAGGGCGATCACGCAGGGTGAGAACCGATGCTCACCGAGCACGCGACCGACCAGGTAAGCGCGTCGTTCGCGATGGAACACGGTGTCCAGCAGTTCGATGCTGCGCACCGGGTGTTCGCCCCAATGGGCCAGGTCGTCCTGCAGGCGCACTGCTATCGCGGCGGCGCACCGCAGCTGGTGGGCATAAGGAACAGCGAAGCGATGGTTTCCCAGTATGCGCATCAGCGCCTCGGCCGGCCGCGTGGCCGATACGGTGTAAGCATGGCGTGCCACCGGATGGGTGATGGCATCGGAAGGCTCCACATCGAAGGCCAGGAATTCCATCTCCGCATCCACCCCGCGCGTGGCGAACAATCGCCGCACCAGGGTGTTGTAGAACGTCTTGTACAGCTCAGCGTCGATCAAGCCATCGATGCAGCGTGCATAGCCGGCGTGTACCTGCCGCCAGAGCCCGCGTTCGCAGGCCGCTGCTCCAGCCAGTCTGCGCAGTGCATCCATGCAGCTGGCGATGCACAGGTCATACAGGGCAATGCGTTCCACCGCGTCCTGGCGTGCCTGCTCCCATTCGCACCGCTCGAACCGGCCACGCGCACGCGCGGTGATGGCCGCGAAACGTGCGTGGTAGTCCTGGAAACCGTCGCGGATGGTGGCAACGATGCGCGGCGCAAGCTCGGGGAGGATGGCGGGCTGGGACATGCACGGCTCTGCACGAGGGTCCCTGCCACCATACGCTGGCGTGGGGTGTGTTGTGTAGCGCCTGCCCGCGCGACCATCGGTGTGCGGCGTCACCACTACCGTCCAAGGGCAGCGGGAGCAAAAGAAAACCCGCGCCGAAGCGCGGGTTCCCGGTGCCGCCACCACACAACGTGCAATCAGCTGTGCAGCTGTTCCAGCGCGGCGTTGAACGTGCTGCTCGGCCGCATGGCCGCGGCCACCCTGGCCAGATCCGGACGGTAGTACGCACCGATGTCGACCGGCTTGCCCTGCACCGCGATCAACTCTTCCACGATCTTCTGCTCGTGGTCGGTCAATGCCTTGGCCAGCGGCGCGAAGCGTGCCTTCAAGGATGCATCTTCATCCTGCGCGGCCAGCGCCTGCGCCCAGTACAGGGTGAGGTAGAAGTGGCTGCCACGGTTGTCGATGCCACCCAGCTTGCGCGAAGGTGACTTGTCATTGTCCAGGAACTGGCCATTGGCCTCGTCCAGCGCCTTGGCCAGCACGCGGGCGGCGGCGTTGTCGTAACGGTTGCCGAGGTGCTCCAGCGAAGCGGCCAGCGCCAGGAACTCACCCAGCGAATCCCAGCGCAGGTAGTTCTCTTCGACGAACTGCTGGACGTGCTTGGGCGCCGAACCACCGGCACCGGTCTCGAACAGGCCACCACCGGCCATCAGCGGCACGATCGACAGCATCTTGGCGCTGGTGCCCAGCTCCATGATCGGGAACAGGTCGGTCAGGTAGTCGCGCAGCACGTTGCCGGTCACCGAGATGGTGTCCTCGCCCTTGCGGATGCGGTCCAGCGAGAACGCGGTGGCTTCCACCGGCGGCAGGATGCGGATGTCCAGGCCGCTGGTGTCGTGGTCCTTCAGGTACTTCTCGACCTTGGCGATGACCTGCGCGTCATGGGCGCGGGCGGCATCCAGCCAGAACACGGCCGGGGTGCTGCTCAGGCGCGCGCGTTCGACGGCCAGCTTCACCCAATCCTGGATCGGCGCGTCCTTGGTCTGGCACATGCGCCAGATGTCACCGGCTTCCACAGCGTGCTCGAACACCACGTTGCCGGCGTCGTCGGTGACCTTGACCACGCCGTCGGCGGCGATCTGGAAGGTCTTGTCGTGCGAGCCGTACTCTTCGGCCTTCTGCGCCATCAGGCCGACATTCGGCACCGAGCCCATGGTGGCCGGGTCGAATGCACCGTGCGCCTTGCAGTCGTCGATGACGGCCTGGTACACGCCAGCGTAGCAACGGTCCGGAATGACGGCCTTGGTGTCCTGCAGCTTGCCTTCGGCGTTCCACATCTTGCCGGAGTCGCGGATCATCGCCGGCATCGAGGCGTCGACGATCACGTCGCTCGGCACGTGCAGGTTGGTGATGCCCTTGTCCGAGTTGACCATGGCCACGCCCGGGCGCTGCGCGTATTCGGCGGCCAGGTCGGCTTCGATCGCAGCGCGGGTTGCTTCGGGCAGCGACGGCAGGCGCGCAGCCAGGTCGCCGATGCCGTTGTTGGCATCGAAACCGGCCTGCTTCAACACGTCGGCGTGCTTGGCCAGCACGTCCTTGTAGAACTCGTTGACCGCCACGCCGAACATGATCGGGTCGGAGACCTTCATCATGGTTGCCTTCAGGTGCAGGGAGAACAGCACGCCCTGGGCCTTGGCATCGGCAATCTGCTCACCGATGAACGCCGCCAGCGCCTTGCGGCTCATCACGGCGGCATCGACGATCTCGCCGGCCTTGACCGCGGTCTTTTCCTTCAGCACGACGGCACTGCCGTCCTTGCCGTGGAAGGTGATCTTCAGCGCACCGGCGTTGGCCAGGGTGGCCGACTTTTCGCTGCCGTAGAAGTCACCGGCGTCCATATGCGCAACGTGCGACTTCGAATCCGAGGCCCAGGCGCCCATGCGATGCGGGTGCTTGCGTGCGTAATTCTTCACCGACAGCGGCGCGCGGCGGTCCGAATTGCCTTCGCGCAGCACCGGGTTGACCGCGCTGCCCTTGACCTTGTCGTAGCGCGCCTTGTAGTCGCGCTGCTGATCGTCGGCCGGGGTTTCCGGGTAATCCGGCAACGCATAGCCCTGGTCCTGCAGTTCCTTGATGGCGGCCTTCAGCTGCGGCACCGAAGCGGAAATGTTCGGCAGCTTGATGATGTTGGCGTCCGGGGTGGTCGCCAGCTGGCCCAGCTCGGCCAGATCATCGCTGACCTTCTGCGTATCGGCCAGCAGTTCCGGGAACTGCGAGAGGATGCGGCCGGAGAGCGAGATGTCGCGGGTTTCCACGGCGATACCGGCGGTGGCGGTGAACGCACTTACCACCGGCAGCAGCGACTGGGTCGCCAGGAACGGGGCTTCATCGGTCAACGTGTACAGGATCTTGGGCGTGTTCGACATTGGGGGCAGACGCTCGACAGGAAAACTTCCGCATTGTGGCGCTTTCATCGGCAACGGGCAAAAGCGCAGGCCCTACGGAAGAGTATGGATCAAGCAAGCACGGCGTTTCGGAGTAGCCGGGTGGGCGGGTGCCGACCCGGCAACGTCCCTCAGCGGTCAAGGCTCGCTTCGGTCGCGCAGAACGCCTGTCCGTTGCAGTGGTGAAAGATATTCCAAGCCCGCGCACGGCGTCGGGAAAACAGAGGGCGCGAGCCCCCGGTGCTGCATCGCGGCCAGGACGGACCATGCTCCTGCACAGTCCGCGCCACGCTTGCTTCCAACGGTCGCGCACAAAAAAGACGCAGCCTTGCGGCTGCGTCCAGGTTGAGCCCACTACCGGGAGAGAGTCGGTAATACGGGGGCTTACTTGACCTCGAATTCCTGGGGCGTACCCGCCGTCCTGCCGTCCACCATCACTTCGGCGCGATACTTGCCGGCCGGCCAACCATTCGCATTCTTGAAGGTAATATTGGTGGTTTCCATACCGGACGTATTGAGCGTGGCGCGCTCTTCCCCCGCCACCTGACCGTCCTGGAAGGTCAGCTTGGCACCGATATTGGCGTTGCTGGCCGAACCATCGGTACGCACCGACACGATGATGTCATCACGCGGCGCGAAGAGCGCGGTGTTGGCCACCGACTTGTCCGCTGCAGCCGTCTTGCCGACGGTCACCGACGAGACATTGACGGCACCGGCAGATCGATCCATCGGCGGGGCAGTACCGGTCATCGGCGCCGGGGCCTCTGTGGCTGCCGGAGCGGTAGCTGCCGGCGCGGTGCTGTTGACGTCGGCATCATTCTTCTTGCAGCCGACAAGCGCGGCGCTGCCGAGCAGGGCAACCAGGACGGCGTTCTGGAGCGGAGTGGTCTTGATCATTCGGGTTTCCTCCCAATGGATGCTGTGGATGGCGCTCAAGCGCCGGTGGTTTTCGAGGGCAGCTTAAGCACCTGCCCGGGCTGGATCTTGTCCGGGTCGTTCAAGACGTCGCGATTGGCTTCGAAAATCTGCTTCCAGGCATTCGCGTCACCCAGATGCTGCTTGGCGATGCGCGACAACGTATCGCCCTTTTCAACCGTATAGGTCTGCTGGACGACGTCCGCGGTACTGTCCACGCTGCCTCTCACGCCGGAAAAATCCGCCTTGGGCTGTTGCGCGGCCGTGCTGTCCACACTGCCGGTCACGCCGGAAAAATCGGCCTTCTTGTCCGTGCTCATCCATTCACTCCCGTCTTTATGACTTCGTGGATCGCACGGTGTCACACGGCTTGTTAAATGGGGATGGTTTTGGCGTGAAGCCGCCGCTGTGGCGATCGGCTTCCGAGCCTGGGGGAAACGGCACGCGGACGCGGCTGGTTACTGTCGCAGTTCGCGATGAAGGGTCGCCGGTGCCTGGATACCCGGGCTGGCTCGCCACGGATTGATGTCCAGACCACCGCGACGCGTGTATCGCGCTTCTACTTCCAGCCAATGCGGCGAGCACTGCTGGCTGAGCTCGCTGAAGATCCGTTCCACGCACTGCTCGTGGAATTCGGCATGTTCGCGGTAACTCACCAGGTAGCGCAGCAGCCCGGCGCGATCCATGCGTGGCCCGCGATAACGCACGCTGACCGTGGCCCAGTCGGGCTGACCGGTGACCGGGCAGTTGGATTTGAGCAGGGCCGAGACCAGGGTTTCTTCCACCACCTCGCCGGCATCGGCCGCAAGGAAGTCCGCCTGCGGCGGGCCGTAGCAATCGATATCCACGTCCAGGCCGTCGATCGACTCGCCCAGCGGCGCCTCGCGCAGTGCCGGCAGGCCGAAACTCACCTCTACCGGCGCACCGGCACAGCCGGAAAGATCGGCCACGATACAGGTGCGCAACGCTTCGGCATCCTCGAACCGGGCACTGTTGAGGGAGTTCAGGTACAGCTTGAAGGACTTGGATTCCACCAGATATGGCGACGTACAGGGCACCTGCACCGTGGCCACGGCGACCTGTGGCTTGCCGCGCAGGTTCAGCCAGCCGAGTTCGAAGGCATGCCAACGGTCATGCCCGACGAATGGCAGGGCGCTGTCCTGCAGCCCGATCTCGGCGCGCGCAGCGGCGCGGGGAATGGGAAACAGCAGGCCGGGATCGTACTGCGACGGGTAGCTGACCTCGCGACCGAGGCTGGAATCCTGGGGGGTGTTGTTCATGGCGGCGATTGTACCGGCGAACGGCTGAGCCCCTCGTGGCTGGCGGATGGCTTCTGAGTGTTGAAGACGGTGGGGGCGGCTGGACGGGGGACGGCAAAAGCTGCGTCCTGCGGGCCTTGTTTCGCGCCATCCATGGCGCTCAACACCCCCGTCCAGCCGCCCCCACCGTCCCCGGACAGATCCCGGGCCGACCCACCACGGAAGGAAAAAAAAGAAAAATCAAGATCAAGATCAAGTTCAAGATCAAGTTCAAAAGCCGCATCGAATCCGGGGTGGCAGTTCACCGGCCTTCCAATGCCGGGCAGCGCCCGGCACCACCAGGGCAACCGCGGTCTGTCGGAGGAGGGGCGGGGTGGGGTGGCGGGGGTGTTGAGCGCCATGGGTCGGACGCATGCGTCCGACGGGTTGGGCAGGAGCCCAACCCCGGTCTTGCCGTGTGCGCAGGACAGCGCACACGAGCAAGCGCGAAACGAGGCCCGCAGGAGCGGCTCCTGCCGTCCCCCGCCAACCCACCCCGCCCCTCCCACCCGCGATGCTCTGGCTCTGGCTCTGGCTCTGGCTTCTGCAGGGTGCCGGGGCGCAGCCCCGGCCGAAACACCACTCAGCCCGCCCCGTGCAGGTAATCCAGGCTCACCTGCAGCAGCGCGCGCAGCCCCACGTCCAGGGCCTTCTCGTCCAGCAGGAACTTCGGCGAATGATTCGCCGGTGCCGTGGCCGGGTCGATACCCTCGCTGGTGGAACCCACGAAGAAGAACATGCCCGGCACTTCCCTGGCATACAGCGAAAAATCCTCCGCCCCCATCTGCAGCGGCGGCTCATAGACATTGTCCGCACCCACTACCGCCTGCAGGCTCGGCAGCATCCGCGCCGTCAGCGCCGGATCGTTCACCGTTGCCGGATTGCCTTCAGCCTCGTAGATCTCGGTCTCCGCCTTCGCGCCGTGCGCGGCGGCCGTATGCTCGGCCACCTTGCGCAGGTCAGCGAATATCTGCTGGCGCATGCCCTCGTCGAAGGTGCGGATCGTCCCGACCATCTCCACTTCATCGGGAATGATGTTGTAGCGGATGCCGCCGTTGATCGCACCGAAGGTCAGCACCGCCGGCTGCCTAGACAGGTTCGCGCGACGACTGACGATTGTCTGCGCAGTGCCCACCAGATCGGCGGTGGCCACGATCGGATCCACGCCGTTCCACGGTGCAGAACCATGTGTCTGCCGGCCAATCACCTTGATGCCGAAGCGGTCCGAAGCGGCCATCAGCGGCCCGCCACGCACCGCGATCTGGCCGGCCTGCACGCTGGAGAACACATGCAGGCCGAACACCGCCTCCGGCTTGAAGTCAGCGAACAGGCCTTCCTTCAGCATCAGCGCGGCGCCACCCTCCTCCGGCGGTGGTGCGCCTTCCTCGGATGGCTGGAAGATCAGCATCACCTGGCCCGGCAGGTCCTTCTTCATCGCCGCCAGCGCCTCGGCCACCCCCAGCAGGGTGGCAGTGTGCGCATCATGGCCGCAGGCATGCATCACCCCCACCTGCTGGCCACGGTAAGTGCTGGTGGCTTTCGAAGCGAACGGCAGGCCGGTCTGCTCGGTCACCGGCAGTGCGTCCATGTCCGCACGCAGGGCGATCTTCGGGCCCGGCCTGCCGCCTTCGATGATCGCGACCACACCGTGATGGGCGACCCCGGTCTTCGGCTTCAGGCCCATGGCGCGCAGGCGTTCGGCCACCTTCGCCGAGGTACGCTCCTCGCGGTTGGACAGCTCGGGGTGCTGATGGAAATCCCGGCGCCATTCCACCACCTTCGTCTGCAGGCGCTGTGCCGCGGCGGCCACTTCCGGGCGCTCCGCGGTTGCGGCGTGGGCCAGCAGCGGCAGGGCCAGCAGCAGGGCGGTGGACAGCAACGCGCGACGGGGCATGCGGAACTCCTTGAACGGGAATACCGGCGAATGTAGGCCAAGCCGGACGCCACGGGAACCTCCCGCGCGTGCGCAGGTCCGATCACCCGTCCCATTTGTCATGCAGGCAGTTGCCCCGGCCGCAGGTATGCTTGACACCTTGCCAGCCGCGGCCCCTGCCCCGGCCCAGCCCTCCTGGAGTGATTGGAATGTCGCGTTTGTGGAAGATCGTGCTGCTGGTCGTGGCAGTGCTGGTGGTCGTGGTCGTAGGCCTGCGTATGGCCGGTGGCGGCAAGGCGGGGCCGGCCGGCACCGGTACGGCGCAACGCGGCGGGCAACAGGCCGATGCCGGCCCGGTGCCGGTGACCGTGGTCGAAGCAGCGGTGCAGGAAGTGCCTGTCTACGCCAATGCGCTGGGCACCGTGAGCGCGATGAACACCGTCACCGTGAGCCCGCAGATCGGCGGCCAGCTGATGAGCATCAACTTCCGTGAAGGCCAGGAAGTGAAGCAGGGTGACGTGCTTGCACAGATCGACCCGCGCAGCGCGCAGGCCAGCTATGACGAGGCGGCCGCGGCACGCCGCCAGAACCAGGCGCTGCTGGCGACCGCACGCTCCAACTACCAGCGTTCCAGCGCGCCGGAATACCAGCAGTACGTGGCGAAGACCGATCTGGACACGCAGCGCAACCAGGTGGCGCAGTACGAAAGCGCGGTGGCCGCCAACGATGCCAGCATGCGCGCCGCGCAGGTGCAGCTGCAGTACACCCGCGTCACCGCGCCCATCTCCGGCGTGGCCGGCATCCGTGCGGTGGACGCCGGCAACGTGGTCAGTGCCGGTACCGCGCTGGTCACCCTGACCCAGATCCATCCCATCCATGTGGTGTTCAACCTGCCCGAGCGCCAGCTCGGCGACGTGCGCGCCGCGCAGCAGGCCGGCCCGGTGAGCATTGCTGCCCTGGACCGCACCGATGCCCACGTGATCAGCGGCGACGGCCGCCTGGACGTGGTGGACAACCTGATCAGCAGCGACAGTGGCACCTTCCGCGCGCGCGCGCTGTTCGACAACCAGGACAACGCGCTGTGGCCAGGCCAGTTCGTCAATGTCCGCATGCAGCTGCGCACCATTGCCGGCGGCATCGTCATCCCCACCCAGGCGGTCATGCGTGGCCCTGACGGCGAGTATGTCTATGTGGTGCAGCCGGACAATACGGTGAAGATGCAGACCGTGCGCAGCGGCGTGGAAGTCGGCGACAGCCACGTGCAGGTCACCGAAGGGCTGAAGGGCGGCGAGCGGGTGGTCAGCGAAGGCCAGTTCCGGCTCAAGCCGGGCAGCAAGGTCACTGCCCTGAAGCCGGGCCAGGCGCCTGCCGCGCCCACCGAGGCCGAGCTGAAGGCCGCCCAGCAGCAGAGCGGCGGTCGCCGTCCCGGTGGCCGTCCGCGCTGACCGCGGACCCGCTCGATTCACCGGCGCCGGCACCATTGCCGGCGTCGTCATGACGTTCCAGCAAGGATCTGCCCGTGGGCTTTTCGACGATCTTCATCCGCCGCCCGATCGCCACCTCGCTGCTGATGGCGGGACTGTTGCTGCTCGGCATCCTGGGCTATCGCTCGCTGCCGGTGTCGGCGCTGCCGGAGATCGATGCGCCCAGCCTGGTAGTGACCACCCAGTATCCCGGCGCCAACGCCACCACCATGGCATCGCTGGTGACCACGCCGCTGGAACGGCAGTTCGGGCAGATTTCCGGCCTGGAACTGATGACATCCGATTCCTCGGCCGGCCTGTCCACCATCATCCTGCAGTTCTCGATGGAACGGGACATCGACATCGCCGCGCAGGATGTACAGGCCGCCATCCGCCAGGCCACACTGCCTTCTTCGCTGCCCTACCAGCCGGTCTACAACCGGGTGAATCCGGCCGATGCGGCCATCGTCACCCTGAAGCTCACATCAGACACGCGACCACTGCGTGATGTGAACAATTACGCCGATTCGATCATCGCCCAGCGCCTGTCGCAGGTGCAGGGTGTTGGCCTGGTCTCCATCGCCGGCAACGTACGACCGGCGGTGCGTATCCAGGTCAATCCAGCCCAGCTTTCCAACATGGGGCTGACCCTGGAAGACCTGCGCAGTGCGCTGACCCAGGCCAATGTCAGTGCCCCGAAGGGCTCGCTCAACGGCAAGACGCAGTCCTACAGCATCGGCACCAATGACCAGCTGACCAGCGCGGCCGAATATCGCGACACTATCATCAGCTACCGCAATGGCGCCCCGGTGCGCCTTTCCGATGTGGCCGACGTAGTGGATGGCGTGGAGAACGACCAGCTGGCCGCCTGGGCCGATGGCAAGCCGGCGGTGCTGCTGGAAGTGCGTCGCCAGCCGGGTGCGAACATCGTTCAGACCGTCGAACGCGTACGCGCCCTGCTGCCACAGTTGCAGGGTGTGCTGCCGGCCGATGTACACCTGGAGATATTCTCCGACCGCACCGAAACCATCCGCGCGTCCGTGCACGAAGTGCAGTTCACCCTGATTCTCACCATCGGCCTGGTGGTGGCGGTGATCTTCCTGTTCCTGCGGCGGCTGTGGGCGACCATCATTCCTTCGGTGGCGGTGCCGCTGTCGCTGGCCGGCACGTTCGCGGTGATGTCCTTCGCCGGCATGTCGCTGGACAACCTTTCGCTGATGGCACTGGTGGTGGCGACCGGCTTCGTGGTGGACGATGCGATCGTGATGATCGAGAACATCGTGCGCTACATCGAACAGGGAAAGAGCGGCCAGGAGGCGGCCGAGATCGGCGCGCGGCAGATCGGCTTCACGGTGCTTTCTTTGACAGTCTCGCTGGTGGCGGTGTTCCTGCCGCTGCTGCTGATGCCCGGTGTCACCGGCCGCCTGTTCCACGAATTTGCCTGGGTGCTGAGCATCGCCGTGACCCTGTCGATGCTGATTTCGCTGACCCTTACGCCGATGATGTGCGCCTACCTGCTCAAGCCGGACGAGCTGCCGGAGGGCGAGGACGCACACGAAAGGGCCGCAGCGGCTGGCAAGGAAAACCTGTGGACGCGCATCGTCGGCCTGTACGAGCGCAGCCTGGACTGGGTACTGCTGCACCAGCGCTTCACCCTGGCAGTGGCCGGTGGCGCGCTGGTGCTGACCGTGCTGCTGTATGTGCTGATCCCCAAGGGCCTGCTGCCCGACCAGGACACCGGGCAGATCACCGCAGTGGTCCAGGCTGACCAGAACATCGCATTCCCGCAGATGCAGCAGCGTACCGAAGCCGTCGCCCAGGCACTGCGCCAGGATCCGGCAGTCACCGGCGTATCGGCCTTCATCGGTGCCGGCACCATGAACCCCACGCTCAACCAGGGCCAGTTGTCCATCGTGCTGAAGGAGCGTGGCCAGCGCGACGGCCTGGACGTCATCCTGCCCCGCCTGCAGGCTGCGGTCGCCGACATTCCCGGCGTGGCCCTGTACCTCAAGCCGGTGCAGGACGTCACCCTGGACACCCGCGTGGCGGCTACCGATTACCAGTTCGTGCTGTCAGACGTGGATGCGGCGGAAGTCGACCGGCAGGCGGTACGCATGACCGAGGCGCTGCGCCAGCGCCCGGAACTGGCCGACGTGGACAACAACCTGTCCAACCAGGGCCGCGCGCTTGAACTGACCATCGACCGCGACAAGGCCAGCGTGCTGGGCGTACCGATGCAGACCATCGACGACACGCTCTACGATGCATTCGGCCAGCGGCAGATATCCACCATCTTCACCGAGCTCAACCAGTACCGCGTGGTGCTGGAGGTCGCACCGGAGTTCCGCACCAGCACGGCGCTGATGGAACAGCTGGCGGTGGCATCGAACGGCACCGGCGCGCTGACCGGTACCAATGCCACCAGCTTCGGCCAGGTGACCTCGTCCAACTCTTCCACCGCGACCGGCATCGGCAACCAGAACACCGGCATCACTGTCGGCGCGGGCGGCATCATTCCGCTGTCGGCGCTGGCCGAAGGCAAGGTCACCAGCGCACCGCTGGTGGTCAGCCACCAGCAGCAGCTGCCGGCGGTGACGATTTCCTTCAACGTGGCGCACGGGTATTCGCTGTCGGCAGCCGTGAAGGCCATCCAGGAAACCCAGGAGGCACTGCAGCTGCCCTCGCAGGTGCATGCGCAGTTCATCGGCAAGGCAGCGGAATTCACCGGCAGCCAGACCGATGTGGTATGGCTGCTGCTGGCCTCGCTGGTGGTCATCTACATCGTGCTCGGCGTGTTGTACGAAAGCTACATCCACCCGATCACCATCATCTCCACGTTGCCGCCGGCCGGCGTCGGTGCGCTGCTGGCGCTGATGCTGTGCGGTCTCAGCCTGTCGGTGGACGGCATCGTCGGCATCGTGCTGCTGATCGGCATCGTCAAGAAGAACGGCATCATGATGGTCGATTTCGCCATCGAGGCGCGCCGCGCCGGCGCCAATGCGCACGAAGCGATCCGCCGCGCCTGCCTGCTGCGTTTCCGCCCGATCATGATGACCACCGCGGCGGCCATGCTGGGCGCGCTGCCGCTGGCGCTGGGCAGCGGCATCGGCTCGGAACTTCGCCGTCCGCTGGGCATCGCGATCGTCGGCGGCCTGCTGTTGTCGCAGCTGGTCACGCTGTACACCACGCCAGTGATCTACCTGTACATGGAACGCTTCTCCGAATGGCTGGCGCGTCGCCGCGAGCAGCGCGCCCTGCGCACCGCCGACCGTCACGCCGCCACACAGGAGCCGCAGGCGTGATGATGGCGACACGCAGCGCTGGAGCATGGCGATGAACCTTTCCGGCATGTTCATCCGCCGCCCGATCGGCACCACGCTGCTGGCGATCGGCCTGTTCGTCATCGGCCTGATCTGCTACCTGAAGCTGGGCGTGTCGGCGCTGCCGAACATCCAGATTCCGGTGATCTTCGTGCACGCCAACCAGTCTGGTGCAGATGCCGCGACGATGGCCTCGACGGTGACTGCCCCACTGGAACGCCACTTGGGCCAGCTGCCCGGCATAGACCGCATGCGCTCGTCCAGTTCGGAAGGCAGCTCGCTGGTGTTCATGATCTTCCAGAGCGACCGCGACATTGATTCGGCTGCGCTGGATGTGCAGACCGCCATCAATTCGGCGCAGGCCGACCTGCCCTCCGGGCTTGGCTCACCGATGTTCCAGAAGGCCAATCCGAACGACGATCCGGTCATCGCCATTGCGCTCACCTCGGAAACGCAGTCGGCGGATGATCTGTACAACGTGGCCGATTCGCTGCTGGCCCAGCGCATCCGCCAGATCACCGGGGTGTCTTCCGTGGATATCGCCGGTGCCTCTACACCGGCCGTGCGCGTGGACGTCAATCTGCGGCTGATGAACGCACTGGGTCTGACCGCCGATGATCTTCGCAACGCCGTGCGGGCGGCCAATGTCACCTCGCCCACCGGATTCCTGAGCAATGGCAATACCACCACCGCGATCATCGCCAACGATTCGGTGGCGCGCGCGGCCGACTTCGCCAATCTGGTCATCAAGACCGAATCCAATGGCCGGGTGATCCGCCTGCAGGACATCGCCAAGGTCTACGACGGCCAGCAGGATGCCTACCAGGCAGCCTGGTTCAACCACAAACCGGCGGTGGTGATGTATGTGTTCACGCGGGCCGGCGCGAACATCGTGGAGACGGTGGACCGGGTGAAGCAGCAGATTCCCACGCTGCGTGATTATCTGGAGCCGGGCACCACGCTCACCCCTTACTTCGACCGCACGCCGACCATCCGCGGCTCACTGCATGAAGTGCAGATCACCCTGCTGATCGCCCTGGCGATGGTGGTGTTGACCATGGCGCTGTTCCTGCGCCGGCTGGCACCGACATTGATCGCGGCGGTGACGGTGCCATTGTCGCTGGCCGGTGCGGCCCTGGTGATGTACGCACTGGGATTCACCCTGAACAACCTCAGCCTGCTGGCGCTGGTGATCGCGATCGGTTTCGTGGTCGACGATGCGATCGTGGTGATCGAGAACATCATGCGCCACCTGGACGAAGGCATGCCGCGGCTGCAGGCCGCGCTTACCGGTGCACGCGAGATCGGTTTCACCATCGTGTCCATCACCGCCTCGCTGGTGGCGGTGTTCATTCCGCTGCTGTTCGCCAAGGGCATGATGGGCGCGTTCTTTCGCGAGTTCACCGTTACCCTGGTGGCGGCCATCGTGGTGTCGATGATCATCTCGCTCACGCTTACGCCCGCGCTGTGCAGCCGCTTCCTCAGCGCCCACGCCGATGCCGGCGCGCCGTCGCGCTTCGGCCGCTGGCTGGATGCCGGCCATGACCGCATGCTGCGCATCTACGTGGTGCTGCTGGACTTCTCGCTGCGCCATGCGCTGCTGCTGTCGCTGACGCCACTGATCCTGATCGGCGTGACCATCTTCCTGTTCGGCGCGGTCAAGAAGGGGGCATTCCCGCCGCAGGACACCGGCCTGATCTGGGGCCGTGCGAACTCCAGCGCCACCGTCTCCTTCGAGGACATGGTCAACCGCCAACGACGCATCACCGACATGCTGATGGCCGATCCGGCGGTGAAGACGGTCGGCGTGCGGCTGGGCAGCGGTCGCCAGGGGTCCAGCGCGCAGTTCAACGTGGAGCTGAAATCGCGCCGTGACGGCCGCCGCGAAACCACCGCGCAGGCGCTGGCCCGGCTGAGCGCCAAAGCAGACCGGTATCCCGACCTGCAGCTGCGCCTGCGGGCAATCCAGGATCTGCCCAGCAACGACGGCGGCGGTGCCAGCCAGGGCGCGCAGTACCGCGTTTCGTTGCAGGGCAACGACCTGGCCCAGCTGCAGGAATGGCTGCCGAAACTGCAGGCGGTGCTGAAGCAGAATCCGAAGCTGGCCGATGTCGGTACCGACGTGGATGATGCCGGGCTGCGCCAGAACATCGTGATCGATCGTGCGAAGGCGGCGCGGCTTGGGGTGTCGGTCGGTGCGATCGACGGCGCGCTGTACGGCGCCTTCGGCCAGCGCCAGATCTCGACGATCTATTCGGACATCAACCAGTACAGCGTGGTGGTCAACGCGCTGCCGGAACAGACCGCGACGCCCGGTGCGCTGGACCAGGTCTACGTGCGCGCGGGCAATGGTGACATGGTGCCGATCACCGCGGTGGCCGAGCAGGTGCCTGGACTGGCACCTTCCCAGATCACCCACGAAAACCAGTACACCACGATGGAGCTCAGCTACAACCTGGCGCCGGGCACCAGCATGGGTGAGGCTCAGGCCATCATCAAGAGCACGGTGGACGGCATGCGCATGCCGGGCGATATCCGTCTTGCCGAGGGCGGCGGGTTCGGCTTCGATTCGGACCCCATGGAGATGCTGATCCTGGTGATCGCGGCGATCATGACCGTGTACCTGGTGCTGGGCATGCTGTATGAGAGCCTGGTGCATCCGGTCACCATCCTGTCCACGCTGCCAGCGGCGGGCGTCGGTGCGCTGCTGGCGCTGTACGGCACCAACACCGAACTGTCGGTCATCTCGATGATCGCCCTGGTGTTGCTGATCGGCATCGTCAAGAAGAACGCGATCATGATGATCGACTTCGCGGTCGTGGCGCAGCGCGAACACGGCAGGAGCGCGCTGGAAGCAGCACGCGAGGCCAGCATCGTCCGCTTCCGGCCGATCATGATGACCAGCATGGTGGCGATCCTGGCCGCAGTGCCGCTGGCGATCGGCATCGGCGAGGGGTCGGAACTGCGCCGTCCGCTGGGTATCGCGATGATCGGCGGCCTGCTGTTCTCACAGAGCCTGACCCTGCTCAGCACCCCGGCGCTGTACGTGATCTTCTCCTGCCTGCAGCAGCGTTGGCGCAGTTGGCGGACACGCCGCCACGAAAGGAAGCTGCTCAAGCGCGCCGCCCGCGCCTGAAACAAAAAAGGGGGACGGAGGTGGTTATTTGAAATTAACCACCTCCGTCCCCCTTTTTGCGTGGTGGCGGCGCTCACGCGGCTGCCGCAATAATGGCGACTGCTTCCGTCGTCGAGCCTGCATGTCCCGCCGAGAATCCCGCCTCAGCCGCCTGTGGGCGCACGAGAAGGCCAGTTACGGTCTGCGTGTGTTCATCGCACTCTCCACCGCGATGGCGGTGTGCTGGCACTTCGACGCGCTGTCGGCGCTTCCCGGCGTGTTCCTTGGCATCATCGCCAGCGCCATCGCCGAAACCGACGACAACTGGTGGGGACGGACCAAGGCTGTCGTACTTTCGCTGCTGTGCTTCTGCATCGCCGCTGCCGCGGTGGTCTGGCTGTTTCCGGTGCCATGGCTGTTCATCCTGGCGCTGGCCGTGTCGACCTTCGCACTCACCCTGCTCGGTGCCCTGGGCGAGCGCTATGCCTCCATCGCCCAGGCGACGGTGACACTGGCCATCTACACGATGATCGGCCTGGAACAGCATGGTTCCGAAGACTGGCGCTCGGCGCTGGATGCCGTAAGCCACCTGCTTGCCGGCGCTGTCTGGTACGGCCTGCTGTCCATACTGTGGACGGCGCTGTTCGCCAACCGTCCGGTGCGCGAACGCGTGGCCCGCCTGTATGTGGAACTCGGCCGCTACCTGCAGTTGAAGGCGGCACTGTTCGAACCGGTGCGCGAAGCGGACCTGCAGCGCCGGCAACTTGCGCTGGCCGAACAGAACCGGCGGGTGGTGGAAGCGCTGAACATCGCCAAGACAGCGATCCTGGCGCGCTTTGGACGCTCGGGACGGCCAGGCGTGAATTCCGGCCTGTACCTGCGCCTGTACTACACCGCCCAGGATTTCCACGAGCGCGCCAGTTCTTCGCATTATCCCTACGCTTCGCTGGTGGACGCCTTCTTCCACAGCGACGTGCTGTATCGCTGCCAGCGCCTTCTCGACCTCCAGGGGCGGGCCTGTGCGCGCCTGGGCGAGGCGATCCGCCTGCGGCGTGCCTTCGCATATGGCGAAGACAGCCAACAGGCCGGGCGCGATCTGGCCGATTCGCTGGCATTCCTGCGGTCCCAGCAGCGGCCACAGTGGCAGCGGCTGCTGGCCTCGCTCGATCTGCTGGTGCATAACCTGCAGAGCATAGAACGGCGGCTGCTGGATGCCGAACGCTCCGATGCCAGCCTGGACAACGTCGATACGCGCCTGCGCGACAACAATCCGCATACGCTGCGGGAGATGGGCGTGCGCCTTCGCCAGCAGCTTACGCCCGGCTCGGTGCTGTTCCGGCATGGTCTACGCATGGCCGTGGCACTGGTGATCGGCTTTGCGGCGATATCGCTGTTCAACTTCCAGAACGGGTCGTGGGTACTGTTGACCATCGTGTTCGTGTGCCGGCCGAACTTCGGTGCCACCCGCCAGCGACTGGCGCAGCGCATCGCGGGCACGCTGGCCGGGCTTGTGTTGACGTGGGCGCTGCTGCAGCTGTTCCAGGATCTGCACAGCCAGTTGCTGATCGCATTGCTTTCCGCACTGGTCTTCTTCTACAACCGCACCGACCGCTACCTGGTGGCATCGGGCGCTATCACCGTCATGGCGCTCACCTGCTTCAACCTCATCGGCGATGGCTTCCTGCTGATCGTGCCGCGCATGGTCGACACCCTGCTCGGTTGCGCCATCGCCGCGGCCGCCGCCTTCCTGATCCTGCCCGACTGGCAGGGCCGGCAGCTCAACAAGGTGCTGGGCAGGGTGCTGGACAGCGCGGCGCGTTATCTTGAAGCGGTGCTGGGGCAGTATCGCAGCGGCATGCGCGATGACCTGGCCTACCGCGTCGCGCGGCGAGACATGCACAACGCAGACGCCTCGTTGTCCACTGCACTGTCCAACATGCTGCGCGAACCTGGCCACGTGCGCCGCAACCTGGATGCCGGTTTCCGCTTCCTGGCCTTGTCCAACACGCTGCTCGGGCACCTCTCCGCGCTGGGCGCGCATCGCGACCAGGTGGACAGCTTCGCGCAGGATCCGCTGGCGCTGTCGGCCGGCGAACGCGTACAGCAATCGCTCCGCCAACTGGCCACCGCGCTCGACCATCGCCAATCCATCGCCGAAGGCGATACCGACGGAGATCGCGCATTGGCTGAGCAACTGGAACAGTTCGATGATGCGATGCCACCGAAGCTGCAGTTGATCCGCACCCAGGTGGCCCTGGTCCTGCGCCTGCTACCGAAGCTGCGTGCGGCGGCGAACGAAGCGGTGAAGTAGCTCGAACGGGCGGAACCCCTCGCGGCTGGCTGCCGCTCCTTGGCTGATGATGTGCCGGGTAGGTGGGGGTGAATGGGACCCGCCCGCAAGTACGTCCATGCAGAGCGTGACGACCAACGGTCGTCACCCACCACCCCCAACCCTAATCCAGCCCCTATCCCTGCTCTGCTCCTGCTCCTGCTCCTGCCAAGGCAACCATTGCCCTGTCGAAGGTGGAGCGGGATGGGTTGGCGGGACCGTTGAGCGCCATGGATGGTGCGAAACGAGCCCTACATGGACGTACTTGCGGGCGTGTCCCGCCAACCCAACCCGCTCCACCCACCCACAGCAACGCAGCTGTTGCCGTTGCTGTTGCCGTTGCCGTTGCTCCCGCTTCTGCCTGCCGCAGGCAACACGTCCCCACCACCCCGAATGCTAGGCTTCGCCGGTCCGAAGGAGTTTCCATGCCAGGCCACAGCCAGTTCACCCTGCTTCGCCAGCGTCGTTTCCTGCCGTTCTTCATCGTGCAGTCGCTGGGTGCATTCAACGACAACGTCTACCGCCAGGCCATCATCGGCCTGCTGTTCTACCTTGGTGTATCCGACGAAGAACGCTCGCTGTACACCACGCTTGCACCGGCCATCTTCATCCTGCCGTACTTCCTTTTTTCCGCGCTTGCCGGACAGATCGCCGACAAGCTGGAGAAATCCCGGCTGATCGTCATCACCACCACCATGGAGATCGTGATCATGTCGCTGGCTGCGGTGGGCTTTCTCACCCAGAGCATGCCGATCCTGCTGGTGGCGCTGTTTTCCACCGGCCTGCAATCCACCCTGTTCGGGCCGGTCAAGTACTCCGTGCTGCCCTCGGTACTGAAGCCCGAAGAACTCACCGGCGGCAACGGCCTGGTGGAAATGGGCACCTCGATGTCCATCCTCACCGGGATGATCGTCGGCGGCCTGATCTTCACACTTGCCGGCAGCCAGGGCCCCGTGGTCGCGGCCACCGCCGTCATCGCGCTGGCCGTGTGCGGCAACGTGATCGCACGGATGATCCCCAGGGTGGACGCCGGTGCACCCGCACTGAAGATCAACTGGAACCCGCTGCCCGAATCGCTGACCGTGCTGCGCATGGCGAAAAAACAGAAAGCCGTGCGCAATGCCATCCTCGGCGTATCGTGGTTCTGGTTCGTCGGCACCGTGCTGACCTCGCAGCTGCCCACCTACGCGGTGACCCACCTCGGTGGCGAACCCACGCTGTACATCTTCGCGCTGGCATTGTTCTCGGTAGGGACCGGCGTGGGCTCACTGCTGTGCGAGAAGCTGTCCGGCCGTACCGTGGAAATCGGCCTGGTACCGCTGGGTGCGTTCGGCATGACCGCGTTCCTGCTGGACCTGTACTTCGCCCGCGCCGGCGAAGCCACCACACACGGGCTGTCGGTGATGCAGTTCGTACGCCAGGCCGGCAGCACGCGCATCATCATCGACCTGCTGGGCATCGGCCTGTTCACCGGCTTCTTCGTGGTGCCCCTGTTCGCCCTGATCCAGAGCCGCACCCCGAAGGCGGAGATGTCGCGGGTTTTCGCCGCACTGAACATCCAGAATTCCGGTTTCATCGTAGCCGCTGCCGGCGTGGGCCTGGCCGCGCATGCCATGGGTGTGACCATTCCGCAGCTGTTCCTGGGCTTGGCGGTAGCCAATGCGCTGGTGGCGATCTACATCTTCACCATCGTCCCCGAGTTCCTGATGCGCTTTCTCAGCTGGCTGATGGTGCGCACGCTGTACCGCCTGCGCCCGCAGGGTATCGAGGCGAACGTGCCGGACGAGGGCGCCGCGCTTATCGTCTGCAACCACGTCAGCTACATGGACGCCCTCATCCTGTCGGCCAGCATTCCGCGACCGGTGCGCTTCGTCATGTACTACCGCATCTTCAACATCCCGGTGCTGCGCTGGATCTTCCGTACCGCCAAGGCGATTCCCATTGCCGGTGCGCAGGAAGACCCTGCGCTGATGCAGCGCGCGTTCGATGAGGTGGATGCTGCGCTGGCCGATGGTGAACTGGTCTGCATCTTCCCCGAAGGGGCACTGACACGCGACGGCGAAATGGGTCGCTTCAGGAGCGGCGTGGAGAAGATCCTCCAGCGGCGCCCGGTGCCGGTGGTGCCGATGGCGCTGCAGGGCATGTGGAGCAGCATGTGGAGCCGGCGCGACAGCCGCCTGGGACGCATGCGCGTGCCACGTCGCTTCCGCGCCAGCGTGGATGTGGTCGCCGCGCCTGCGGTGGATGGCGCGCACGTTACCGCTGTCGCACTGGAAGCGCAGGTACGTGCATTGCGCGGGGCGAATGCCTGAATCGCGTCCTTCAGGTGATCCAGCCGGCGATCACCAGCAGGGCCAGCGCCGCCAGCCAGAGCAGCAGCATGCGCCACACCACATTCATCGCATCACGCAGTTCGGGGAGCCGCTGCCAGACCGGCAGCAGGCCGGCATCGGTGTAGTCATGGGCCTGTTCGCGCAGGTCGGCGCGCACACTGGCGCGCGCCACCTGCGCCAGGAAGCCGATGCCATGCATCCAGCGTTCGCCATGAGCCTGCCGCCACGCCTGCCAGGCGGCGTCGAAATTGCCCACCAGCGCCATCGACAGGGCCATCGCCTGCGCGACCGGCCACTCCACCCAGCCGAGAACCCGCTGCGCGACCGCCAGCGTTTCCACCGGCACCCGCGCACGCGTCGGGCTCACCGCCATCAGCGCCAGCAGGCGATAGCCCAGCGCACCCGCCGGCCCCAGCAGCAGGAACCAGAACAGCACCGCGAACCAGCGCCGCAACGCATTGAGGACAGTCGCTTCGACCAGGGACGGCACGTCCTCGCACAGGCTGCCACCAGCGGACTGCAGGTTGTGCATGGCCGCGTGCCGCAGCGGCGGTTCGTCGGCATCGATGATCGCTTCGACATCACGGTCCAGATCGCGCGGTCCCCAGCACCATGCCAGCACGGCCACCCCGAGCAGCAGCGACGGCAGCCCGAACAGGGTGCCATCCAGCAGCCAGGCCAGCAGCGCCAGCAGCAGCACCGGTGGCAACAGCGCGATCGCCACACCCACGCCCCCCCGCCATGCCTGTCCGCCACGCGCATCCAGCCAGCCAAGCCAATGCCGGAAACCATCGAACCGGCGCAGGCGCGCAGCTGCCGCCGGCGCGACATGCCCCAGTGCCAGGGCGACCAGTACTGCCACCAGGGTGGTGAACATCAAGCCTCCTGCGGCTGCTGCCGGTACCAGTGTTCGATGAGGCTGCGCGAGATCGATATCGGTGGCGACAGGCGGATGCCATCGCCGTCGTCTTCATCATCACGGGCAAGCGCGGCACCGATTTCGGCAGCGCTGAACCAGCGCGCGTCCTCCAGTTCGCCATCCACCTGCGGCTCGCCATCTTCGGCCTGGGCGCGGAACCCGACCATCAGCGCACCCGGAAACGGCCACGGCTGGGTGCCAAGGTACTGACATGCGGTGACCCGCACCCTGCTTTCTTCATGCACCTCGCGCACCACGGTCTGTTCCAGCGATTCCCCCGGCTCCACGAAACCGGCCAGCACGGAATAGCGACGCGGTGCCCAGCTGGCCTGCCGCCCGAGCAGCAGGCGGCCGCGGTTTTCCACGGCCACGATCACCGCCGGGTCGACACGCGGGTAATGCTCGGTGGCGCACTGCTGGCAGCGGCCGATGAAGCCGCCCCGGTCGAAGCGCACGGCTGCGCCGCACACCCCGCAGAAGCGGCAGCGCGAATGCCAGTACGACATGCCGCGCGCATAGCTGAAGGCGGTAGCGTCGGCCGTTGGCCACAGCAGCGCGGCCTGACGCAGATCCAGCCGGCCGGGTGCGGTCACATCGACGGTCGTCGCCTCCACCGAGAACCAGGCCTGCTCGCCGCGCAGGCCGAGGAACACCGCGGCACCGGGGCCACCGCCCAGCATCGCACCCGTCAGGCGCAGCGGCTGGTCATCGAGCCCGGTGAAGGCGGTGCCATCCTGGTCCAGGACAAGCACGCGCGCATCCGGCCAAAGGCGGGCAAGCATCTCGGGATCATCGCGCAGGGCATCGGCGCGCTCAAGCGGTTCGGCAACGAACGCAAACCCGGAAAGCGGCGAAAGTATCGTGGACATCGTGCAAGCGTGACCGCATGGGCGGTCGCTGGCAAGCCGCGGCCGGCAGGCGCAGACCATGCGCGGGCCTCCGCCGCACTATGGCGGGGATGGACCCAGGCCGGTCCTGCCGTTTACATGCTGAAGCTGCTGCCGCAGCCGCAGGTGGTCCTGGCGTTGGGGTTGCGGATCACGAACTGGGCGCCGGTCAGGCTCTCGGTGTAATCCACTTCCGCGCCCATCAGGTACTGCAGGCTGAGCGGATCGACCAGCAGCGTCACACCGCTGGTCTGCACCGCCAGATCATCCTCGGCGCGGTTCTCGTCGAACTCGAACCCGTACTGGAAGCCTGAACAGCCACCGCCCTGGATGTACACGCGCAGTGCCAGGTCGGCATTGCCTTCATCCTGGATCAGCTCGCGCACCTTGGCCGCAGCGGCTTCAGTGAAATTCAGCGGCCGGTCCAGGGACTGGTAGCCCGGCGCCGTGTCGGCTGCGCCGGGTAGGGAAATCAACGTGCTCATGGCCCCAGCATGGGGGCGCCGGCGACACCTTTCAAGCCATCGCCTCGGTCAGCTTGCGGCGCGCGGGCGTATCCGTCTTGCCTTCTCCCGCCTCGGCCTGGGCTGCCACCGTCTCCGGCGCCGGCAACGCCGCAACCGGACTGCTGGCATGAATCAGGCGACCATTCAGCTGCGCCCCGGCGCTCATCTCGACCACCTGGTAATGGACATTGCCATTTACCCGCGCGCTGGGCGTCAGCTCCACCCGTTCGCTGGCATGCACGTCGCCGTCCATGCGGCCGCTGATCACTACCACCTGGGCGCGGATCTCGCCGTCGATGATGCCGTTCTCCGCCAGTGTCAGGTTCGCACCGCTGGCCCCTTCCAGCGCCACCACCTTGCCCTGGATGCGGCCTTCCACGTACAGCCCTCCGCTGAACTCCACGTCCCCACGGATCACCACCTGGCTGCCGATCAACGCATCAACCACCAGTTGCCCGTCGCGGCTGGATCTGCTGTTTCCAAACATCTGCCTACTCCCCGTTTGCGGCCGGTGCCCCGGCCTGTCTCCAAGCGAATACCTGCGTGGTACCCCCCGTACCACTTCCCAATGTGACCCTCACCCGTTGCGGGGTGAAGTCCGCCGGCAGGATCACGCTGCCGCCGAGCTGCTGGAAATACCGGAACGAATAATCCTGGCCCGGTACCTTGGTGCTCTGGTGCAGCTCATCCCAGCTGACCGTGGCCAGGCGCCCATTCTTGACCCCTTCCACGGTAAAACGCATCTGACCCTGGCTGATTGCACCGCGATTGAGGTTCTGCGTCAGCACCACACTGTACTGGTAGGTGCCGGCCGCTTCCTGGCGGAACTCCACCGAATGCGTATTCAGGCCCTTGCGCTGGCTGGTGGCGCCAACCAGACGTTCATAGAAGGCCACGTCCGCCCGCAGCCCGGCGATTTCCTCGTCGCGCTCGGCGAGCGATGCCTGCACCTCGGTATTGGCCGCGCGGCTGATGCGGTCGGAGGCTTCCAGGGTGGCCTGCTTCTGCCGCAGTTCCACCAGCTCATCCTGCAGGCGCTCGGCGCGCTGGCGGGTTTCCTGCAGCTGGCTGCCGGCATCGCCGCCGGGGCGGCCCAGCCAGAAGCCGAACAGGCCAGCCAGCAGCAGCGCGACCAGCGCCGCCGCCGCGATGACGACGTGCCGGCGACGATCGTTACCGCTCGCCGGGTGGCCCGGCAGGCGGATCTGTACGCGTGGAGAAGGACGTTGGGTCATGGCGGGGTTCCGCAGCACCGGACGGCGCTGGCTCGGCCTCAAATCAATCAGCGCTCTCTAGTGTAATTCATGCCGCGCGTAGGCCCCCTGCCCTGCCGAGGCCCGGTTGTGGCATTCGGGCACGCCTTCCCCGATAGTGTCGGTCTTCGCAGCGCTTCCGTCTGGAGTACCCGCCATGACCGACGCCCATCTGTTCGTGATCGGCATCCTGCTGGCCTGGCTGGCTGGCATCCGCGTCTATCTGACCGTGTTCGGCGTGGGTCTGGCCGGTCTGCTGGGCTGGGTGGACCTGCCCCCGGCGCTGCAGGCCACCGAATCCTGGTGGGTGCTGGGCACCTCCGCGGTACTGGCCGTGGCCGAATTCTTCGCAGACAAGATTCCCGGCGTGGATTCGGCCTGGGATCTGCTGCAGACGCTGGCACGGGTCCCGGCCGGCGCTTTCCTGGCCGCGGCGACGCTGTCGCCCGATGGCGATCTCGGGAGCGGAACGCTGCTGGCCGGCGCCGGCGTGGCTCTGGCCAGCCACGGGCTGAAGGCCGGCACCCGCGCCCTGCTGAATACATCGCCCGAACCGGCCAGCAACTGGGTGGCATCAGCCGCCGAGGACACGGTGGTGATCGGCGGATTGGCGCTGGCGCTGGCACACCCGTGGATAGCGCTGGTGGTGGTGCTGGCCTGCAGCCTGCTTGGTGCCCTGACGGTGTGGTGGATATGGCGCACGCTGTGGCGGAGCATGCGTCGGCTGGTGGCCGGGGGCCGTGCGCCCACGCGCGCAGGCCCTGCCGCATAATCCCCTTCGATTGCCCCTTTCTTCCCACGTGGCCTTTCTTCCGTGAATGACATTCCCTCGCGCACTCCACGCGCCGAAACCCCGCCCGCCAACCACTGGCAGCGCTGGAGCGCGGCGCCAGTCGCTTCGGCCAGTGACGGCGACAATGTCGTGGCGCTGCCGACCGCATCGCCACCGCCGCTGGATACCGGATCGCAGGCACAGCCGGAGTTGCCGCCGGATGCGATGGCCAACGACGCGCCCTACCGGGTCCTGGTGGTGGAGGACGACCGCGCGCAGGCCCTGTTCGCGCAGAGCGTGCTGCAGGGCGCGGGCATGGACGCCATCGTGGTCGGCGACGCGGAAAGCGTGCGCCCGGCCATCCAGGAACATGCGCCGGACCTGATCCTGATGGACCTGCACCTGCCGGACCTGGACGGCATGCGGCTGACGGCGATCATCCGCCAGCTGCCCGGCATGCAGATGCTGCCGATCGTATTCCTCAGCGGCGATCCGGACCCGGAGCGGCAGTTCGAAGTGCTGGACAGCGGCGCCGATGATTACCTCAGCAAGCCCATCCGCCCGCGCCATCTGATCGCGGCGGTATCCAACCGCATCCGGCGTGCCCGCGCGCAGGCGGCCAGCCGCACGGGGCAGGCGCATGTGCCGCTGTTGAGCAATCCGGAGACCGGACTGCCCACCCGCCACCATGTCCTGCAGCAGCTGTCAGCAGCGCTCGCCCATCGTGATCCGGGCGGCCTGCTGTTCGTCGAAATCAGCAGCGCGCTGGGCCTGCGCGAACGCTATGGCTATGCCGCCTTCGAACGCCTGATGGTGCAGGCCGGGCAGCGGCTGGCCGAAGCGGCGCAACCGTGGCTGCTGGCGCGCCTGAACGACAACAGCTTCCTGGTGCTCGCACGCGGCGCCGACGAATCCCAGCTGGATGCTGCCGCGCAGTCGCTGCGCGAGCAGCTTTCAGCGCGCGCGTTCGTGATCCGCGATGACGAATCGGTTCACCTGCGCGGCGTCATCGGTTTCGCGGCGCTGTCACCGGGCTTCGCCGACGCGGGCAGCGCCCTGGAGGCCATCGAGCGCACCACCCTGCAGGCACGCCTGCTCAGTGCCGGCGTGGCCGGCTACGTGCCGCACGAGCAAGCCACCAGCGATGAACACCTGGCGATGCTGGATGGACAACTGGAGCTGGCCTACCAGCCGATCGTCGCCGTGGCCGGTGGCGGCAACGCGCAGTACCAGGTGCTGCTGCGGCTGCGCCGCTCCGATGGCAGCGTGCTTACTGCCGGCCAGGTGATCCCTGCCGCCGAATCGGCCGGTCGCATCGCCGACCTGGACCAGCAGGTCATCGATCACGCACTGGGCCTGCTCGACCACTACCGTCATGCAACCCCGGCGCTGCACCTGTTCGTTTCGCAATCGCTGCGCACGCTGGCTCGCGATGCCTTCGCCGACTGGTTGCTGGAATCGCTGCAGCAGCGCCAGCTGGACGGCCACGCGCTGGTGATCGATGTCCGCCTGCCGGACGCCCTCATCCATACCGTGACCCTGCAGCAGTTCTGCAACCGTGCCGGCGCGGCGGGCGTGCGCTTCTGCCTGAGCCAGTTCGAGCCTGGCGCGGAAGCCAATGCACTGCTGGGTCAGCTGCCGCTGTCGTTCGTGCGCATGGCAGCGCGCTTCTCCAGCAGCCATGCCAACCCGCAGACCCGCGAGGAACTGCGCACTGCCATCGAAACGGCACACCGCGCCAACGTGCAGATCATCGGCCAGCAGATCGAGGATCCGCAGGCCGCCGCCGCGATGTGGCTGGGAGGCGTGGATTTCATCCAGGGCAACATGGTGCAGTCGGCGGGCAGCGACCTGGATTTCGATTTCCTCAACGCGGTGCTGTGACATGCCGGCCCAGGGACAGGGCAGGCGACGACGGCTGACGGCGTTGCTGGCGATCCTGGCCAGCGCCGGCTTCAGCGTGGCTGCCGCCTGGCAGTCGGGCGACTGGATGACGTGGGCGGCGCTGGCTGCAGCGGTGCTGGCCGCCATTCTGCTGCTGACGCAGAAACATGCACTGGGCCGTCAACAGGCGCAGGCCGACGATCTGCAGCGGCGCCTGCGGCAACTTCACGATGAGCGTGACCAGCTGCAGCAGCGGCATGACCAGCAGGGGCAGCTGAAACAGCAGCTGCTGCTGGCAAAGCAGGCCGCCGAAGCCGCCGTGCTGGCCAAGGGCGAATTCCTGGCGACGATGAGCCACGAGATCCGCACGCCGCTCAACGGCATCATTCCCATGCTCGACCTGATCGGACGCGGGCGGCTGGAAGCGGACCAGCGGCAGATGCTGGCGACCGCGCTTACCAGCTCGCGCCAGTTGCTGCGCATTGTCGATGACATCCTCGACCATTCGCGCCTGGAAGCGAATGCGCTGGAGCTGGAAACCACCACCTTCAACCTGCGCGAGCTGCTGGAAGGCATGGTGCAGCTGATGCAGCGCGCGGCCGAAGCCAAGGGCCTGCAGCTGGCGCTGGAACTGGATCCGGCCGTACGCCTGTCCGTACGCGGGGATCCGGTGCGGCTGCGGCAGGTGCTGGGCAACCTGCTGGCCAACGCGATCAAGTTCACCGCGCGCGGCCGTGTCACCCTGCGCGTGCAGCGGCTGGGCGAAGCCTACAACCGCCACCAGCTGCGCTTTGAGGTGGTGGATACCGGCATCGGCATCGAGCCGGCGCAGCAATCGCGGCTGTTCCAGTCGTTCACCCAGGCCGATGCCTCCACTACCCGCCTGTACGGCGGCACCGGGCTGGGCCTGGCGATCTGCCAGCGCATCGTCGATCTGATGGGCGGGCGCATCGGCGTGCAGTCCACGCCCGGCCAGGGCGCGACGTTCTGGTTCGAGATTCCCCTGCTGAAAGCCGCGGGTGATCTCGCCGACCACCATGGAGCGGGCGCGCGTACCTTGTTGCTGTTCACCGGAGATGGCCTGCTGCAGCAGCGCATGCAGCGGGTTGCGGACCAGCTCGGGCTGCAGGTGCGCCAGGCATCCACGCTGGCCGTGGTGCTGGATGCGCTGCGTGCGCCGGTCAGCACCTTGCCAGCTTGGCTGGTGGTCGATGGTCGGCTGCTGCGCAGTGCTCCAAGCGCACTGCAGCGCGCCCTGGCCGAAGGTGGCGAGGATGCGCCGCAGGTGCTGTGGCTGCACCTGGGCGATGCGGCATCCACGCCGCATCAGCACTGGCGTGACGATCTGGCCACCGATGGTGAACTGCATACGCTGTTGAGCCCGGGCCCGTCACCGTCCGCCCGCCCGGCGCCGCTGCTGGCTGTGCCGCCGCCGGAAGCGGGGCCCGCAGCCCTGCCGCCGCTGCGGTCTCCCGCGCGCGTGTTACTGGTGGAGGACAACAACGTCAACATGAAGGTCGCCCAGCTGCTGCTGCAGGTTCTCGGCTGCCAGGTGCGCTGCGTGCTGGACGGCGAACAGGCACTGCAGGTGCTGCATGGCGGCGACATTGATGTGGATGTGGTGCTGATGGACTGTCAGATGCCGGTGCTGGACGGCTATGCGGCCACCGCGCGCTGGCGCCTGCATGAGAAAGAGCGGGGTCTGCCGCGCCTGCCGATCATCGCGATGACCGCCAATGTCATGGCCGGCGACCGCGAACGCTGCCTGCAGGCCGGTATGGACGATTACCTGGCAAAACCGGTGGACATCAATGTCCTGCACGGGCTGCTGCGAAAATGGGCCGACGGCACCGACAGCGGCGCCCCGGCCAACGCGCAGCCGCGTGGCAGGACATCACCGGATGATCGGCCACGCTCACCGATGGTGCTGGATCCGGACGTGCTGGACGAGCTGTACGGCATCATCGGCAGCAGCACGCAGGCCATCATCGATGCCTTCCTGCAGGACACGCCCGCGCTGCTGCAGCAGCTGCAGGACGCGGCGCGTGAAGAAGACCTGCAGTCCCTGCGTTCGCTGGCCCACGTACTGAAATCCTCGAGCGCCAACGTCGGTGCCACGGCACTGTCGGCGGTGGCACAGCGCATCGAAGCCGATATACGCAACGGCGGACTGCCGCAGCCCACCGCAGCCGCGTCGCGGTTGGTGGCCGAGTTCGCCCGCGCCCGCATCGCGCTGGCGGAATGGCGCCCTTCCAGCATCCGCTAGCGCTGCTGGAACGGCTCCGGGGAGGGTGCAGACCGGCTGACGGCGCGCCTGCCCTTCAATCTTCCAGCTTGCTCAACAGATACTTCGGCTCACCGATGCGTTCGATCAGGTCCAGCTGGGTTTCCAGCCAATCGATGTGCTCTTCTTCCGAATCGAGGATCTTCTCGAACAGCTGGCGGCTGACGTAGTCGCTGATGGAATCCGCATAGGCCACTGCTTCGCGCAGCACGTCGACGCTTTCGCGTTCCAGCGCCAGATCGCAACGCAGCATCTCGGTCGGATTCTCGCCGATGCGCAGCTTGCCCAGTGCCTGGAAATTCGGCAGGCCTTCAAGGAACAGGATGCGATCGGACAGCATGTCGGCATGCTTCATCTCATCGATCGATTCCTTGTACTCGTGCTCGGCCAGTTCCTTGATGCCCCAGTTCTTGAACATCTTGGCATGCAGGAAATACTGGTTGATCGCGGTCAGCTCGTTGTACAGCACCTTGTTGAGGTACTGGATGACTTTAGCGTCGCCTTTCATGGGAGTGCTCCTGCACGCTGTGAACGCGGGCACTTTACCCGGTTCCAGAGGACCGTGAAGGAACGCGAATCGTGATCAGTTGCGGGCCCACTCACCGGGATTGCCGGGGTGCGTCCCAGCGCTGCTGGGCTACCGCTCAGGCCGCCCGCAGACCCAGTACCGGCAGCGGCAGTTCATGGGTGGCGAGGGCCTTGGCCAGCAGATCACCGGCCATGTCCAGGCAGGAACCGCAGGTGGCACCGCAGCCGGTACGCATGGTCAGCTCGGCCACCGTGGTGCAGCCATCGCTGGCCGCTTCGCGGATCTGGTGGTCGGTGACTCCGTTGCAGATGCAGACGTACACGGCGGGCGGTCGGGCTGGCAGGCCGGAACTGGCCTGCGTCCATTTCAAGTCAAACGCGAATGGTTGTCAATTGACAGACTGAATCATTCTCGAAATCGTTCAGCTGCCTTCCATCGCGCGCGGCGATGGAGGCGCCGATCATGTCGTTCCCGGGTCGCCCTGGGTTTTTTTCGGCCAATAGCCGCGCGCGCGCGTACGTTTGCGCGGCCGATCATGCCCCGCCACGTGACCGGGCATCCATGCTTCCTGGGCGCCCTTGGGCATGGCGGCAATACCGCTGCCGGCGATGCCGCGCGCCATCGGCGCCAGATGCCGGAGCGCCCGCGCATAGACACTCCGCTTGAACATCACCACATGCTCGACCGGATACCAGAAATCCACCCAGCGCCAGTGGTCGAACTCGGGGCTGTCGGTGAGGTCCAGCTGCACATGGCTCTCGTCACCTGTCAGCCGCAGCAGGAACCAGACCTGCTTCTGGCCGATGCATACCTGCCGCTCGTTGCGGCGCACCGCCCTTGCCGGCAGCTTGTAGCGCAGCCAGCCCGGTGTGGCACCCAGCACTTCCACATGCTCGGGGAGCAGACCGGTCTCTTCCTGCAGTTCGCGATACATGGCTTCGACGGGCGTCTCATCGGTGTTCATGCCACCCTGCGGGAACTGCCAGCCATCCCGGCGCACGCGACGTGCCCAGAACACCTGACCATCCGGGCGCATCAACACGATGCCGACGTTGGGCCGATAGCCGTCCGGATCGATCACGATGCGGACTCCTAATGCGATTGACTTGCGTCACTGGCATCGACTCTGCCACGCGTCGCGTGACGGGACAAGCCGGACCTGAACGCAATGACGCGCCCACAAAAAACCCGCCA